>Ga0247727_10000295_pt1 | contig 119997 bp, 106 predicted proteins | sample WisWelCaveWW1625_FD_202498 | JGI IMG/M metagenome (GOLD analysis project Ga0247727, IMG submission 202498) | Biofilm microbial communities from Wishing Well Cave, Virginia, United States - WW16-25 | ecosystem: Environmental > Aquatic > Deep subsurface > Groundwater > Cave microbial mat...
GGAAAGCAAATTGCCCGTTCCCGCTGCCAAAGCTGCCCCACTGGGTCAGGTAGTTCCCGGCGCTGTCGAAAACCTGGAGGCGGTGGTTGTAGGTATCCGCCACGTACACGTTGCCGGCCGCATCCACTGCCACGCCAGCTGGGGCGTTGAATTGCCCGTTCCCGCTGCCGGCGCTGCCCCATTTGAAGAGGAAGTCCCCGGTGGTCAGGGCGTCGGTGGTGAAGGCGAAGTCCGTGCCGTCGGCGGGGGCGGCGTCTTTGATGATCGTGATCGAGCTGTATTCGAATTCGTACGCGCCAACGTCGCAGGCGGCCCCCTGAGGGCGTGTGACCCCCCGCTGGTCGAGGTTGTTCACCGGGGCGGCGGCGCAGACGGCGTCATCGCCTGCATGCAGCGCCGCGCTGGCCGTGCCGAGCGCAAGCGTTTCTGTAGGGCCGCCATTATCGGCCAGGGGCTGGAGGTCGATCTCAGCGATGGTCTTTTGCGTGGCGCTGCCGCAGGTACCGTCACTGTCCATGTTGTAGGCATCCGCACTGGGGGGGGGCGCTGACACAAGCCAGGCTGGCGGAGGCCACAATCGTGTTGAAGAGCGTTGCCGTCCCGTAGTTTTCGATGGTGCCAAAGGCCACATTGTCGGAGAAGGTGCTGTTGGTCACAGTCAGGGTGCCGCTGTTGGTAATGCCGCCCCCGGAAGCCGCAGTATTGCCGGAGAACGTACTGTTGGTCACGCTCAGGGAGCCGCCACTAAAGATGGCGCCGCCCCCATAGGGACCGGAGGTAATCTGGTTGCCGGAAAAGGTACTGTTTTCCACGGTCAGGGTGCCGGTGTTATAGATGGCAGCGCCGTTGGTATCGTAGGCTGTATTCCCGGAGAAAGTGGTGTCAAGGACGGTCACGGTGCCGGCATTTTGGATGCCGCCGCCGCCGGAGCAGGATGGCACCGTACAATACCCATTGGCGATGGTGAGGTTTTCCACAGTAAGCAAAGCGCCGCTGGACACGATAAATACCTGATAGGAATTTGCGCCGCTGATCGTAATATCGCCGCCGCCATCAATGGTCAGACCGTCCGCATCACTCACACCCGGCCCGCCTTCAAAATAAGTGACCGTGGCCGTGCCGAGGCTGTCTGCGAAGACGATGGTGTCATTGCCCGAGCCGGCGGGGCAATCCGCCCAGGTTTGGGCATCGTTATTTGCATTAACAAGCGCCTCGTGCAAGGCGCACTGGCTATTCGTGCCGGTTTGACCGGTGGTCGTGGTGACGGTGATGATGGTTGCTGTCGGCGCAGCGAACGCGGGGTTGAATGACCAGAACACGGTCAATGCCAACCCCAGGGCTGCGAGTGCAGCCAGCCGGATCAATGGTTTGCGGGAGATCGAGGTTTTGAACATGGTGGGCGCTCCTTTAAAATGCAAAATAAAGCGACACCTGAGAGGTGCCGCCTGTCAGAGATGGTTCAAAATTTGATACCAGATATGTGGGTTCGGTTTTTATGAAATACTCTGGGAAACGGGATGAGCCGGTATTATAGACGGAGTTGACAGGAATGGTTGGTTAATGACACTCTGGAATGGAGCATTGATGGTGAAAGTCACCTGGCTCAATGCGATGCTTCCGTCAAACACCTTTGCCCGGCTGGACACTCCAATTACGATTGGTACATCTGTAATTCCGTACAATACCTGTCGTGTATAATCGGCCTGACCAATGACTATTTCTGAGCAGACCCTTTCTAAAGAATAGCCAAATACGAATGGCTCACGTCGCTTTTAGGAGGTTTTCATGGGCGCACATGTGTTTTTGGTGGGTGAGGAAAATTTTGAGATTTGTATCCAGCGGGGGGTATATGGTTGCGTAATGCCAACTAAAGAATGGAATCAAGCAGAAATCGTTGCGGGAATATTTGGCATTCAAAGTGGCGACTTGGTGTTTTTTTATGTCAAAAATAAAGGTGTCTTTGGTCTATGGAAAGTTGTGGAAACTCCATTCTTTGATCAAACCAAAATTTGGCCTAATGACGAACAAGATTTTCCGTATCGGTTCTGCTTTGAACCTGCTGTCGGGTATTTTTCCAAACCAGTCGCACTAACTGACATTCTTGACCTCCATGACAAAGGGCGAATTTGGACGTTTGACCTTAATCCTGTGCAACAAAAAAATCAGTACAAAATCACAACAGATGAAGCAAGGGAGTTGCTCCGCTTGTTGTTGCGAAATAATCCAATAAAACGCGAACTCAGAAAAATTCTTGAGCCGTATTCACCACCGCCTGGAAGAACTCCTATCGATGTGGATTTTACGTCCAGCACAGCCAATAAAATAAAATACGAAGGCTGGCTCAATGCATGGTTTATGCGTTCCTTGGCAACAGGCAAATTGAAAGGTTTGCTGGGGGAGTATCAAGAATATCTCAATCTGGTTCCAACAACCTTCAACAAAGTCATGGATATTTTTCTAACTCATGTCACAACAATTGACGGGATTGATGTACTGCATAAATACACCTGTCTTGAATTGAAAACCGATCTTGCTACAGATAGCGATCTAACTCAAATACTACGGTATGAAGACTGGCTAGCCCGGAAATTAGCATCCGGTGATCATGAAATGATCCAAAGTGTACTTGTAGCAAATCGATTTTCTGATCAAGTAATCGACTATGTCTCAACCCGACAAAGGATTGAAGAAAAAGTTATCCGCCTTATTTCTTACGAATTGGTTCCGGCCAGACAAGATATTGAATTGCACGAAATAACTTTTTGAAATCGACTTATTTTTCGATAATCGGAGAGGCACAAATGGAAAATTTGAGAAAGGAGTATCTGCGGCGCCTTGGTAAACAGACGGCAGCTAACATAAATAAAGTTTCAGATAATACTGCCTCACCTTTTTCCACTAGAACTACGGTTGCAAGCGAATTGCTGAAAATATTAGGGTGGGATTTACAACTATCCAATTATCCGGAAAATATCGGCAGTGTTTTTGTAAACGAAACAACTCGTTTCGTAAAAGATGCGTTTGCCCAAACAGGTTATCTTCCACCAAATGCTTGGATGTTCCTGAAAGGAGAGGATATTGGAGTATTTGATGAGTATGAGGATTTGAGCAGACTCGAACGCATTCTTGGCACTCGACAAGATATAAGCCTAGCGTTAGGAGATTTACTAAGGCCTGATATTGTCATTGGGCGATATCCTCTCGTAGCAACTGAAATGAGCACCGCCATTGAAGCTGTGTTCGCTGATGATAATGTAGCTAATGGGTTCCCCCCTCAATTATCCAAACAGCCACACCCTCGCCCCATCCTCCACGCCAGCATCTCCTGCAAATGGACGATTCGCAGCGACAGATCGCAGAATACCCGCACCGAAGCTTTAAACCTGATTCGCAATCGTAAAGGCCATTTGCCTCATATCGTAGCAGTCACAGCAGAACCATTGCCCACGCGCATTGCGACGCTGGCCCTGGGGACAGGCGACCTGGACTGTGTCTACCACTTTGCCCTGCACGAATTAAGCGAGTCGCTTTCTGCCGCAGAAAACATTGATCAAATCGATATGCTGGAAATGCTCATTCAAGGGAGGCGGTTGAGGGACATAAGTGATTTACCTTTTGATTTAGCAACATAGCCTCCCGGAGGCCCCCCATGCAATTCACCCTCAACGGCCAGCCTGCCCATTACGATGGCGACCCCGATCTGCCGCTCCTCACCTGGCTGCGCGAGACCGCCGGGATCACCTCCCCCAAGGACGGCTGTGCCCCGCAGGCCGCCTGTGGTTGCTGCGCCGTTCAGTTGGGCGAGAAAGCCGTCCTCGCCTGCGTCATCCCGATGAAGAAGGTGGACGGCGGCGCAGTCACCACCATCGAGGGGCTGGGCGGCTACCGCCAAAACGTCTACGCCAACGCCTTCGTCAGTCGCGGCGGCGTCCAGTGCGGGTTCTGCATCCCCGGCATCGTCATGCAGGCGCACGTCCTGATCGGCAAAAATCCCCAGCCTACCCGCGGCGACATCGAACAGGCGCTCACCCCGCACCTCTGCCGCTGCACCGGCTACAAAAAAATCGTGGACGCCGTGGAATGTGCCGCCAACGCCATCCGCAACGAAGAAGACGTCCCCCTGCCCAAAGTCCCCGGCAAAGTCGGTGACCGCTTGCCCAAATACCAGGCGCGCGACCTCGTCCTCGGCCAGCATGACTATGTGGATGACATCAAACTCCCCGGTATGCTGTACGGCGCGCTCAAATTCAGCGACCACCCGCGGGCAACCGTCAAACAGATCGGGACCCACCAAGCCGCGATGGCCCCCGGGGTGGTGCGCGTCCTCACGGCGGCGGACGTCCCCGGCGCGCGGCACATTGGGCTGATCAAACACGACTGGCCGCTGATGGTGGCCGTGGGGGAGACCACGCGTTACATCGGGGATGTACTGGCCCTCGTGGTGGCGGAGAGTGAAGGGGCGGCGCGCGCCGCCGTTGAACTGATCGAGGTGGAATACGAAGTGCTGGAGCCGCTCGTGGATATGTTCGCCGCGCTGGAACCGGACGCCCCGCGCATCCACGGAGGGGGCAATACCCTCTCAAGGACGGCAACCAGCCGCGGGGACATTGCGGCTGCGCGAGGGTCGTCAGTTTTTATTTCAAAGGGGGAGTACCAAACCCAATGGATCGAACACGGCTATATGGAACCGGAATGTTCCATCGCCACCCCTCTCCCCCGGGGAGAGGGGCCGGGGGTGAGGGTGCTTTCCCAATCCCAGGGTATCTTCGATGACCGGGATCAGATTTCGGCGTTACTCGGCCTGCCAAAAGAAAATGTACGCGTGACGATGGTGCCTAACGGCGGCGGGTTTGGCGGCAAGGAAGACCTCAGCACGCAGGGGCATGCGGCGCTGGCGGCGTACCTGATCGGCGCGCCGGTCAAGGTGAAGATGAACCGCGACGAGTCGATTGCCTTCCACCCGAAGCGGCACCCGATCTGGATGGATTATGAGGTGGGGTGCGATGCGGGGGGACGGCTGACGTTTGTGAAGGTGAAGTTTGTGGGGGATACGGGGGCCTATGCCTCGGTGGGGATGAAGGTGCTGGAGCGCAGCGCGGGCCACGCCACGGGCGCGTACCATGTGCCGGTCACGGATGTGGAAGCGATAGCGGTGTATACGAACAACATCCCCTGCGGGGCGATGCGCGGCTTTGGCGTCAACCAGGCGGCGTTTGGGCTGGAGAGTTGCATGGATGACCTGTGCGAACAGGGCGGGTTTGACCCGTGGGAGTTCCGCTTTGCGAATGCTCTGCAAAACGGCGACATGACGGCCACCGGGCAGGTAATCGAATCCGGGGCGGGGGTGCGCGCCACCCTGCTGGCGGTGAAGGACGCGTACACGGCGGCGCAGGCGGCGGGCAAGGTGATGGGCCTGGGCTGTGGGATCAAGAATACGGGAGTGGGTAACGGGATGCCGGACGCCTCGCAAGTGCGCATCACGATTGAGGCCGCGGACCGCGTGGTGATTGACCACGGCTGGACGGAGATGGGGCAGGGGGTAAGCACGATTGCGGTGCAAACCCTGGTCACGGAGACCGGCCTGCCCCCGGGGATCATCCACGTCCGCATGGATACGCAGTCCGGGCAGGAGGCCGGGATGACGACGGCGTCGCGCGCCACCTCCCTGCTTGGCAACGCCATCATTGATGCGGCGCGCAAGTTGCGGGAGGATTTGGATGCGCATGATACGCCCTTCGACTACGGACAGGCCGGGGGCCTGTCCTCCGCTCAGGGTGATAATTCAGTTGATCATCCTGAGCTGAGGGCGGATGTCTTTCCCGCCCGCAGTCGAAGGACACTCATTCCTGCCGCCCTCGTCGGCCGCGTCTATGAAGGTGCGTGGAAAGTGGACTGGACGACGAAGCCGGGCAAAGCCGTGGACAAGGTCGTCACCCACTACTCATACAGCTACGCCACCCAGATGGTCATCCTTGACGAAAACGGCCAGCTCGAAAAAGTGATCGCCGCCCACGACGCGGGCAAAATCTTCAACCCCACGCTCTTTGAGGGCCAGCTCGAGGGCTCCATCCACATGGGGCTGGGCTACGCCATCAGCGAGAATCTTGAGATGGCCGGAGGCCGCCCGAAGAGCACGCGCCTCCGGCAAATGGGCATACTGCGGGCCAAGGAAATGCCGGAGATGGAGATCATCGGCGTGGAAGTCCCCGACCCTTACGGGCCATACGGGGCCAAAGGCGTCGGCGAGATTGGCCTCGTCCCCACGGCTGGCGCGGTCGCCAACGCCCTGTACCATTTTGACGGCGTGCGCCGCACGCGCCTGCCGATGAAACTGCCGAAGGTGCGGGTGCACTCAGATTATGTAGAATCAACGTAACTGCTCAGGTATCCGCCTCCGCCAGGGGTTGAAACCCCCGGCCAGGGTTATGAAGCCGTCTGAAGACGGCTAATCACCGAGTGCCAGCCCGCTTCAGCGGGCTTCACGGCCTCAGCCGGTGGATTGATCCACCGGCGATGGAGTACAAGGCATCCTGGCTGAGCAGTACGAATCTACAACATGTGAGTGCTCCCGAAGGTGCGGCGCACGGCGTGATTTGCTTGAGAGGAATGAAGGAAAGATGGAAAGAAGGAAAGAAGGAAAGATGGAAAGAGGAAAAGAGGAAAAGAGGAAAGGAGAAATCCATTCCTGCTTTCTTGGCTTCCTTATAAAAGACAGTTTGTGAGGTAGAAACCATGAAAATCATCATCACTGGCGGCGGCGGTCTGATTGGCGGCCACTTGACGAAATCCCTGACGGCGGATGGGCACGAAGTCCTCATCCTCAGCCGCACCCCTGAAAACGTAACGGGCCTGCTAGAGGGGGCACGCGCGGTTCAATGGGATGCGCGCACCCCGGCGGGCTGGCTCGGCGAACTGGAGGGCGCGGATGCCATCCTCAACCTCGCCGGATCCAACCTCGCCGGGGAAAAATTCCTCCCCGCCCGCTGGACGGAGGCGCGCAAAAAGATGCATCACCAAAGCCGGGTGGATGCCGGGAACGCCATCAACGAGGCCGTGCGGCAGGCGAAAAGGAAGCCGCGCGTCGTGGTGCAGGCTTCCGCCGTGGGTGCGTATGGGCCGCGTGCAGACGAAATCGTGGACGAAGCCACGCCAATTGAACGCGTGGACTTCCTGACCGGGATCACCATTGACTGGGAGAACGCTACAAAAGACGTGGAAGCGCTTGGGGTGCGGCGTGCCATCATCCGCACCGGCATCTACCTGACCCCCGAAGATGGCGCGCTCATACGCCTGCTCCTGCCCTACAAGTTGTTTGTCGGCGGCCCCTTTGGCAACGGGAAGCAATACTATTCCTGGATTCATCCCGCCGATGAAATTGGCGCAATCCGCTTCCTGATCGAAAATGAGGATACCCGCGGCGTCTACAACCTGGCCGCACCCAACCCGGTCACGAACAACGAGTTTGGCCGGACGCTCGGCAAAGTCCTGCGCCGCCCGCACTTGATCCCGATCCCGCGCTTTGTCCTCCAGCTGGCCTTTGGCGAGGTCGTCACCGTCGTCTTTGACGGCCAGCGGGTGATGCCCCAACGCCTGCTGGAAGCCGGGTATCGCTTCAAATTCCCCGAACTTGAGGGCGCGTTCCGCGACGTGCTGGGCCGGCCGGGATAACTTTCCGTTTCACACCGGGCAAAAATACACGGATGGGCAGAACACGGATAAAAATCTGTGCTCCCCCATCCGTGTTTGTTTATTTTGACTTTCCATAACCAGCTAGCTGACACTTTGTAATCAAAGCAATTCGCTGGTCGAGTAGGCGGCGCTTTCCCGCCGTATCGAGACCAAGTGCAGCAAAATTTGCCTGCAATGGGGTCTCGATACGCCCCGCAAAGGGCATGCGGGGCTACTCGACCAGCAACTTCATTCAAAACTGTCCGGTAGCTAGACTTTGCATAACTTTTTTGTGCGTGTGCCGTCTGATCTTGTGAATATCCCAGGCGAGCGGGCATGCAAACCTCCTTCCCCAAAACACAACTCCGCGTTTTCCGAAATTCCCCGCACCCGGCGAACTCCCCAAAACTCATCGGGCTGATCCTGGAACTCGCGCGGGGACGCGGTATCCCCCTGTTGGCGTTTGCGCTCCCCTTTGCGCTTTACCTCGCCACGCTCGCCCCCACCATCTACAACCTCGACAGCGCCGAACTGACCATCGCCGCCTCCACCGGCGGCTTGATGCGCGCCACCGGCTACCCCCTCTACCTCCTGCTGGGACGGCTCTGGTCGTATCTCCCGCTGGGCGATGTGGGCTACCGGTTCAACCTGTTCTCCGCGTTTAACGGGGCGCTCGCCGTTTTCCTCGGCTGCCGGATTTTGCGCAAGCTGGGCGTGGGCAACCTGGCCGCCTTTGGCGCGCTGGGGCTGATGGCGACGGCCCCCTTTTACTGGTCGCTCTCCCTCGTGGCTGAGGTCTACACCCTGCATGTCGTGCTGATGGCCGGGCTGATCCTCCTGCTTCTGCATTGGGCGGAAGCCGCCTCGCCGGGCAGATTGGCGCTAGCGGCGGGCTGGCTGGGGCTGAGCATGGGCCACCACCTGGCGACGGCCCTGCTTGCGCCGGGGGTCGTGTTCTTTGTCGTCAGCCATGCGCGGCGCAAGGCGTTTGCGTGGGGAAATATTTTGTTTGCGGTGGGGGCGTTCATCGCCGGGCTGTCCATTTACCTGTACCTGCCCCTCTTGCACGCGGGCGCGCCAGCCTTCAATTATTCCGGGATGTATGACTCTGCGGGGCATTTCCACCCGGTCAATTTGCAGTCTGCCGCCGGGCTGTGGTGGCTGGTGACGGGGAAATCTTTTGCCAGCCAGATGTTTGCCTACCACGGGGCGGGCTTGTGGCGTGAGGTGGGCTGGTTTGCCGGGCACCTGGCGCGGGCATTCCTGTTTGTCGGGATCGGGCCGGGCGTGTTCGGGCTGGCCGTGTTGTTCCGGCGGGACTGGCGGCTGGGCGGGATGCTGGCGTTGATGTTCAGCGTCTCGGCGTTCTTCTATATTGATTACCTCGTGGTGGACAAGGAAACGATGTTCCTGCCCGCTTACCTGGGGTGGGCGCTGTTTGCGGGCGTTGGCTGCGAGGCGTTGCTGGAGGGTCAGGGCACGCCGCGGGCCGGGCAAATCCCCTGGGGCAGGCGGCTCCTGGAAACCGGGATGGTCGCGGCGGTGTTCATCGCCGGATTTTGGACGGGGCCGCAGGTGAACCTGTCCAATGATTGGTCCACGCGGGAGCGCGGGGAGGAGATCCTGGCGTTGGTCTGGCAGGATGCGGTCATCTTTGGCTGGTGGGACAGCATCCCGCCGGTGCAATACCTGCAACTGGTGGAGGGCGCGCGGCCCGACGTACTCGCCATCAACCGTTTCCTGATTGGGCAGGAGGATATGTTCCAGTTTGCCCTGCGGGAGGCAGCGCACCGTCCCGTCTATGTGGACAGTTTTCCGGCGGAGTGGGGGAGCGTGCTGCGGGCGGTGCCCGCCGGGCCGCTGTACCGGGTGATCGTGCGGGTGACGCCGGGAGGTGAGCGGTATGGTTACGCCGAAGCGGTGGCGCGCTGAGCGTGGCCCCACCGGGGTCGTGATGCTACGGGAAATTTTGTTCAACAAGTGCTTGATCTTCAAACCAAGTAGAAAGGATAAAAACCAATGAAAACTTCTTGCCCGTTTTATTTTTCACCCTCGTCTTTTTCTCCGGGCTGGTGCTGATCCCCTTTGTGGGCATCCAGAACCAGAGCTTCCACTGGCAGAACTATGCCGGTGTCTATGAGACGCCCACGCCCACCGGGACCGCGCCCGAACTGGCGCTTGACTTTGACAGCGGCGCGCCGGGCAGTTACTTTGTGATCACTGGCACGGGTTTTGCCCCCGGCAGCATACTCGGCGTCCGGGCCAATGGCAACCTGCTCGGCAACACACAGGCCGACCAGACCGGCAACCTGAACTTCAGGCTGAATACGACCATCGCCAGCCTGGGCCGCTATGACGTGGAAGCTGGCGCGGTTGCCGATGAGGTCACTTTTGTCCTGTTCCCGAACGGCCCGATCCACCCGCCCACCGGCGGCGGCCAGGTCTTTAACGTCCCGCCCGGCATCGCCATCATCGAGGCCTTCCTGCCGTTCGTTCATCGGTAGCGGGCCAGGTGCGACGCACTTGAACTTCAAGTGCGTCGCACCTTCGGGAATTAAGATGACCACCCTCCCTCTCCCTGACTCCCCCGCCCTCACCAGTCCGCAGGAGCGTGCGCGCCCCAAAGCGCTCAGCCTCCCCCGCTGGCTGTGGATGCCCGCGCTCGTGTTTACCGTCACCCGGCTGGGCATCTTCCTGATCGCCTGGCTGGCCGCGCCCATCATCGTGGACAACCCCGTCGCGCCGCCCTACCACCTGCGCGGCACGGACAACGTCCTCCTCGACGTACTTGGCAGCCGCTGGGATACCGGCTTCTACGTCAGCATTGTGGAGGAGGGCTACAAATACGAGGGCGTGCCCCTGCCCTCCGTCCCCTTCTTCCCGCTCCTGCCCATCGTCATGAAATGGCTCCTCCCGCTCACCGGCGACGCCGTCATCGCCGGGGTGCTGGCCGCCAATACCGCCCTGCTGGGCGCGGCCATTCTTCTGTATGTACTCGTCTCCACCCGCTGGGGCGACGCCGTGGCCGACCGCGCCGTCTGGTACCTCCTCATTTTCCCCGTCTCCTTCTTCGGCTCGGCCATCTACTCCGAGTCCCTCTTCCTGCTGACCGCCATTGCCGCCCTCCTTTTGGCGCGGCAGGGACGCTGGACCGCCGCTTTCGTGGTGGGGATGCTCTGCGGAATGTCCCGGTTTATGGGGCTGATCGCGGCCCCGATGCTGGCCGCTGAATTTATCGTGCAATACCGTGCGAGGGGAGCGGAACGCGGGGCGGGGGGACCCCGCCCCTACGCGGGGATCATTGCCCCCCTGGGGGTGGCGCTGGGGACGGGGGCTTACATGATCTATTTGCAAGCTGCCTTTGGCGATGCGCTCGCTTTTACCCACGCCTCAGCGGCCTGGGGGCGCGTAGCGCAATCGCCGATCCAACTGCTCGCTGAGCTGGTCCGCGCCCCGGCGGGCGGGTGGTGGGCGGGCTTGCTTGCCGCGCAAATCCATCTCGATAACTGGCTGGATTTCCTGTTTGTACTGGTTTTTGTCGGGCTGGGGATCGTGCTATTGGTAAAACGCGAATGGCCCGAGGCCGTCTTCGTCCTCGCCGGGGCATTGATCCCCTTGGGGTCCGGTCTCCTGATGAGCCAGCGCCGGTATATGTTCGTGCTCTTCCCCGCCTTCATCCTGCTCGCCTGCTGGGGGGATCGCCCGTGGGTGGATCGGCTCATCACCGCCCTCTCGCTGATCGGGCTGGGGTTCTTCACCGCCCTGTTTGCGAACGGGTACTGGGTGGGGTGAAGCCGGTCAGTCCTCCCAATCCCCTTCCAAATTTACGGATTTGAGTTGCAGGGAAACGCCCTTGTTCCTATTCCTGTATCACCAGGGCGATGACCATGCCAAACATGCCTTGCGGGCTTTCGGCGTGCGAGAGGACGTGGCAGTGGAAGGCCCACGCGCCGGGAGTGTGGCAGTTGACGAGCACATCGTAGCGCTCACCGGGGGCGATGTTGAGGGTATCGCAGGTGTAGGGCGCCGGGAGCGTCCAGCCGTCCTTGGCGAAGACGACCTGCTCGATGCCGTGCAGGTGCATGGGGTGGAGCATCAGCCCTTCGTTCATGTAGCGAATGCGGACTTTTTCGCCCAGCTTGGCGATGATCGGCTGGGTGTATGGGAAGGATTTGCCATTGATGGTGAGGCCCAGCCCGGTGTCGTTGAGGACGATGACGTATTCGCTGTCATAGGCCGGGTCGGCGGTTTTGTCTTTGGGCTCGATGATGAAGGGGCCGAACATGCCTTTGGTGACCTGTTCGGTGGCGTTGTGGTGCGAGTGATAGATGTGCGTGCCGGGGTTGCGGGCGGTGAACTCGTAGGTGAAGGTCTCGCCGGGTTTGATGGGGGGCTGGGTGATGAAGGGGACGCCATCCATGTTGTTGGGGAGCAGGACCCCGTGAAAGTGGACGGCCGTGCTTTGCGTCATCTCGTTCTTGACGCGGACGCGGACGTTATCGCCCTCCACGATGCGGATTTGCTGGCCGGGGGCCACGCCATTATAGGTAAACGCCTGCGTCATCTTGCCGGGCGCGACTTCCCACTGGACTTCCTGGCAGACGACATCAAAAACTTTGAAGCCATCCTCTTGGGTAAATGGCATCATGTTATTCCAGAAGGAGGCATCCTTGCCGGCGTTGTCGAGGAAAATTTTGACGCCAGCCTCATGCATGGCGTCCATATCACCGCCCGCCTCGCCCATGCCGCTGTGCTCATCAGCAGGGGCCGGGGTGGGGGAGCTGTCTTTGGCGGTCGTGCAGGCGGCCAGGCCGCCCAGCCCGGCCAGCCCGGAAAACTTGAGAAAATCGCGGCGGGACAAATTTGCAGAACTCATGGGGACTCCTTTAATGGCAGATGGAATTGTCCATTTTTACCGGAATAGTCCCCATTGGCCGGAGGGTCAGATGTCCCGCTTTTTGGGCGTGCTTTGTCCCTAATGCAAGAACAAGGGACATTTTAGGATAAGCTCAGGTGACAGTCACCTGCAAAACTGCTCAGCATGGCTAATTTCAAGCAAGGTGACTGTCACCTCATCCGAATATGTTGTTTGGAATTGCACTAAGGCCTGCGGCTAAAATGCGTATAGCCACAAACCGACAACCATGTCAAGATTTATCCCTGCAACTACAGCAAACCGGGCAACCGCAGCCCGGCGCGCGTTCCCTGCGCCAGCCGTTTTACCGAAGCGTCGCCGCCGTGCGCCTGCGCCACTGCCTGGACAATCGCCAGCCCCAACCCATTCCCCGCATACCCTGAGACGTTCCGCCCCCGATGGAACCGGCGGAACAAGAGGGGGAGCTCCTCCTCCGGGATCCCGATCCCGGAATCTTCCACCCAGACCTCCCAACTTTCCCCGTCCCGCGTCAGCCCCAGCCGGATGGCCCCGCCCTCGGGCGTAAACTTGACCGCATTTTCCAGCAGGTTGCCCACCGCCGAGCGCAACTGGCCTGCCGACCCGGATGACCCCAATGCGGTCAGTAATATTCCGTGCATTGCCCGTCAGGGATGTCCGGGCAAATCGTCCATTGAACGGAAATCGCAATAATGTTGTAGAATGGCTTCGTACCTGCAGTTTTGTCTCCATCCATCAACAATCACTTTACAGCCGGCTCATCCTTATTGTGAAATTGTAAGCATCATCGAATGGCAATCCCGTCCAATCCTGAGCGTTTTTACCAGCGGGGGGAGATAGTCATCGATCAGGCCCGGCGCCAACTCCGAATCGGGGGCATTTCGGTACGTGTCAGCTCCACGGAATTCAACCTGATCGCTTATCTCCTCCACAAAGCGCCGCAAATCATCACTGCCGATGAACTGGCCGAATCCGTTCAGGGCTATGAGCATATTTCCCAGGGCAACGCCAACGAAACCCTCCGCTATCATTTTTACCGGCTCCGCAAGAAAATCAAAGCCGCCACCGGGCGGGACGATATTATCGAGACCGTGCGCGGCGTGGGATATGCCCTCTATGAACAGCCGATCTCCAATTCGCCTGCCGGTGAACTGATTTTCATGTTCACCGATATTGAGGGGAGCACCCTCCTTTGGGAACAGGACCCCCAAACCATGCGGAAGGCGCTCCAGGCGCATAATCACCTGATTCAGAAAACGCTGGATGAGTATGGCGGATATGTGTTTAAGACCATGGGAGATCAGTTCTGTGCCACATTTTCATCGGCGTCCAATGCCCTGAGCGCGGCGCTCGCCATCCAGCGCGGGTTGCGGTTCATCCAGGAAAAGTACGCCTCCCTGATTTCCGTGCGGATCGCCTTGCATTCCGGGCTGGCCGAGGAAGACCACGGGGATTACTTTGGCTCGACGGTCAACCAGGCGGCCCGCATCCTCGCCATCGGGCATGGGGGCCAGGTTTTGCTCTCCGGGGCCACCTGGGAGAAAGTCAAGGATCACCAGCCCCCGGAGGTGGTTTTCCGGGATATGGGGCTGCGCCGCCTCAAAGGGATCAAAAATCTCATCCAGGTCTACCAGGTGATCGTCCCCGATCTTCGGGCCAATTTCCCCCCGCTCAAATCGCTCCTGCCCCAACGCTCCAACCTGCCCGGCCAGGTGAGTTCCTTCGTCAGCCGCGGCAAGGAAACCTCGGAACTTGCCGCCTTGCTGCGGGCCAGGCACACGCGCCTCATTACCCTGACCGGCCCCGGCGGGGTCGGCAAATCCCGGCTGGCCCTGCACGTCGCCTCCACCCTGCTGGATGATTTCCAGGATGGCGTTTTCCATGTCCCCCTCGCCTCCATTGCCGACGGGCATCTGCTGCCCACCCAAATCGCCAGGGCGCTGGGCGTCGCCGAAAGGGGCGCGCAGACCGTTTCGGACAGCCTGCTCAATTTCCTGCGGGAAAAACACCTGCTGCTGGTGCTGGACAACTTTGAACAAATCCTCGAGTCGGCGGGTCTAATCAGCGCCCTGCTGCAAGAAGCTCCGCACATCAAAATCCTGGTGACCAGCCGGGAAGCGCTTCAAATCTATGGGGAGCAGAGGTACCTGCTCCAGCCACTCTCCTGCCCCGAAGAGAGTCCCGCGCCCTCCCCCGCCACCCTCACCCGGTTTGGCGCCTCGGCCCTTTTTTTGGAGCGCGCCACCAGCCTCTTCCCCGACTATGTACCGGATGAAAATGACGCCCGTATGATCGCCAGGATTTGCAAACTGGTGGATGGGCTGCCGCTCGCGGTGGAACTGGCCGCGTTCCTCTTCCAGGACATCAGCCTGGCGGAACTGGCCGCCCAACTGACGAGCCGGATGGCGGCGCTCACGGGCGGGCCGCGCGATTTTCCGGCGCGGCACCGCTCGCTCCGGGCGCTGCTGGACTGGAGCTATCACCTCCTCAACGCCGGCGAGAAGGCGCTGCTGGCGCGGCTGTCGGTGTTTACCGGCACCTGGCTGGTGGATGCGGCGGAGGCTGTTTTCGTCCTGCCCGGCAAGCAAGTGCAGGCCACCGGCTATGATTTGCTGGCTTTGGCGAATAAGAGCCTGATCCAGCCAGTTCCCAATGGGTCTGGTGAAACCAGCTATGCCATGCTCAACACAATCCGGGAGTATGCCGCGGAGCATTTGGAAAAATCCGGGGAAACCGAGATTGCGCGCCAGATTCACGCCGAATATTATGCCCGGATGATTGGCCGGGCAAAGGCGGGGCTTTCCGGGATGGGGGATCAGATCGAAGCCGTCCGCCTGTGCGAACGGGAACACGATAATATTCGAACAGCCCTGGCGTGGGCAGTGGAACGGAACGCTTCCATCTCCATTCTTCAGATGGTTGAAACGCTTTGGCTGTTTTGGGCGATACGCAGCTATCTCGATGAGGGGCACCGCTGGGTTGAAAAAGCGCTGGAAAACAGCCAAACTGCCCCTGCGAATTTACGGGCTTCAGTTTTGCGGGGCGCTGGCCGCCTGGCCTTATTTCAAAACAACTTTGAAGTTGCCCGAAAATACACGGAAGAAAGTATTGCCCTTTACGAAAAAGCAGAAGACACGCTGGGCCTGGCGTGGAGCCTGAATTCTTTGGGAGAGATTGTAGATGCCACGGGCGACCCCAGGAAAGCCCGGAAGCTGTTCAACGAAAGCCTGGCCCTCTACAAACAAACTGGGAATAAATTGGGGAGCGCCAAAGGATTGGATGACTTGGGCCGGCTGGCGCTCTGGGATGGTCGTTATTTGGAGGCGGAAGAACTTTTTAATGAAAGCCTGGCCTTGCGGCGGCAAATTGAAAGCACCGAAGGTGTGGCCTTGTCTCTGATGGCGCTCGGCGAGATCCAGGCAATACAGGGTAATTTCCAAAAAGCTGAACCCTACACTGTGGAAAGCCTGGCGTTATTTCGACAGCTCAATCACGCAACCGGGATAGCGACCAGCCTGCATAACCTGGCACACATCGCCCGCAAATTACAAAACCCGCAACAGGCCATTTCGCTGTATCTGGAGAGTCTGACCCTTTTGCGTGAGGTTTCAGAAGATGAAAAAAGTCTCCTCGTAACTTGCCTGCTCGGCTTGTCGGCAGCGTTGTATGAGGCAGGGCAGATCGAACAGGCCGCCCGGATGTTTTCTTCCCTGCAAAACTTTGAGCTGCTGCTTGAGATGCTGGATGATGGAAAGAAAAAAGATCTCGCTGAGCTAAAAAAGAATATTAGCAGTCAGCTCAGCAGCGATATTTGGGAAGAGATCATTGTCAGGGGGCTGGGCATGACAATTGACGAAATTATTGGCGTCGTCTTTGAGTGAGTAATGGTGAATGGGGTACAGCCAGTAATAAAACCCTCCCCCCATTCTGCCAGCCGGGTTGCCACATGTTTGCCACATAACTACCACAGCCGCTCGTTGCTTTGGTATGAGGAAGATGTTATGCTGGTGGTACTCTAGATTGAGAGCATCGCTTAACAAAAAACGGAGCCGGAAATGAACAAACTTTTCAAACCCACTTTTATTTTTGCCTTTCTGCTGGCACTCATCCTGTCCGGCCTCGTTACTGGTTCAGCCAAGGCAGATATGATCCGTTGCCGGGCGGACCCGCTGGTGCTTTTGTCTGACGGTACGATCGTGGATATTTCGGCGGATGTCTCCACCCTGCTTTTCAATATCAAGTCAGTTGATTATGTCCTCCACATCCCGGCTGGTTTGAGCGCGGTCATTACGCTTTCGACCCCCAATTGGCCCACCACCATTGAACACTTCACCATTTACGCTGATAACCCCCCGGGGACGTATAGCAGCTATACCACCGTTGTTACAAAAAGCAGCGTTGCAGTCACCGCGAACATGGTGGTAAACCAGAATATGGACTCGGTGGATGGGTTTAGCGGCGATGCCCTGTATCTCTCCCTGGCCGACGACCTCCTTCCGTAAAATCGCAAATGAGTGGATAGTAACGACTTCGGTCGTTGCGAGCGATTGAAAGCGCCACTCCTCACCTCATCATTGGTAAGCACCGTCTTTAGCGAGTATACCTGCTTCCATTTGCCCGGGTTTACCGTTCATTCCAAAGAAACCGGAGCATTGATTGCTCCGGTTTTATTTCACCTTGCTGATTATGGAAACATACCAAGCTGTAGATACAACCCCAAACGCCGTCAGGATATTCAAAGCTGGGCAGCTTTCCACTGGTCAATTTGAGATCCTCCATCGGGTCAGCCAGAAGATAATTTCAATCCAGTTACGGACGGATGAACTTTATGAGGCAATCCATAATGCGGTTGCGAGCCTAATCGTTTGCAGCGGAATTACGATTTCTTTATTAAGCCGCGAGGAAAATATGGTCAACGGCGTTTACCTGTACGATAAAGATGGTTGGATTCCCCCGGTGTCTGTCCCCGCCATCCCTGGGCTGAGCGAAATTGTGCTCCGGTGCAGGCAGACCGCTTACCTGCCGGACGCAAGCGCTAAAGCCGTTTACCTGCCGGAAGGCAAAGTAGAAATTCTTTCCGGGTTCGAATTTGAGCATTTTAATTCCGGGGGGTCAATTCTGGCGGTTCCCTTGCTGATGAACAACCGCACCATTGGCATGCTTGCCGCCCAGAAAAATGTCGCGTACAACTTCAAAAACGAAGAACGGGACGCATTGGAGATGTTTTCGGCCTACGCCGCGATTGCGATTGATAACGCGGGCACGGTGGCGAACCTGCAAAAATTGGCGCTCATTGACTCACTCACCGGGTTGGGGAACCGGCGGATGCTCAAGAAAGCCATCAAGAACGAGATTTCGCGCTCCCGCCACGACCCGTGTGGATTGGCCGTGCTGTTTGCCGATTTGGACGATTTCAAGCAATACAACGATATGTATGGGCACCTGGCCGGGGACGCGCGCCTGGTCAGCGTAAGCCGGCTGCTGCGGGAAAACGTCCGCAGCGTGGATGTCGTGGCCCGCTATGGCGGCGAGGAGTTTGTGCTGCTCCTCTCGTGCGCAGACCGGGCCGCCGCAGTTGCCACCGCGGAGCGCATCCGGCAAGCCGCCCAAAATTCAGCCCCGCACCACCGAAAAAACGTCATCCCCGGCTATACCCTCAGCATCGGCATTGCTTTCCTCCATGAACATGGCGAGACACCCGCCGAATTATTAAACGCCGCCGACTCAGCCCTGATGGCCGCCAAGCAGGCCGGGAAAAATCAAATCCAACTTGGCGCACCCGGATAATCCAGCCTCACCCAGACAAGCCGGGTTCATCGATGGAATCCCTTCTCAATTTCCTTGCCCAGTTTGACAGCCGGACATCCGCCTTCCTGGTTGTCATTGCGTTCTTCATTCAAGCAGCGGCCATTGGGGGGCAGGCCCTGTTGATCAGGGAATACAAAGGGGTCCGCACAGCCCTGCTTGGAAATTTGAGTTTGGCGATTGGCTTTGCGCTTTATCTGGGCCGGGGGGTTTTGCCCGATTTTTTGACCATCGTCGTCGCCAACATGCTCACCATCGGGGGCCAAGTCTTTTTTACATTTCCGTTGCCCGGTTCCTGGGGCAAAAGCATAGCAACGCCTTCATAGTTGGCATGCTGGGCATGACAGCCGTCCTCCTGTATTGGTTTCGCTTCGTCACTGACAATCTGGGCATCCGCATTGTGGTCACCTCGCTCAGCGGGGCGATCTTCATTTTCATCATTGCCTATAAACTCCGGCGTATAGCCCCAGACGGCCTCGATGATCTGCGAACGGGTGAGGGCGCGGCCGCGGTTGCGCACCAGGAAAACGAGCAGGCGATATTCGGTGGGAGTCAGGCTGAGGGGCTGGCCCCCCCGGAGGGCCTCGCCGCGCGCCAGGTCGAGCGTCACATCCTGGAGGTGGAGCAGGTCGGTATTTGCCTGGGAAAATTCCCCGTTGGCCCTCCGCAGTTGTGACCGGATGCGGGAAAGCAGTTCCCGCAAGTGGAAGGGCTTGGTCACGTAATCGTCCGCGCCCGTCTCCAGCCCGAGGACTTTATCCATCTCCTCACGCTGGGCGGTCAGCATGATGACCGGCTGGTGCAGACCGGCCTGGCGCATCTGGCGGCAGAAGTCGAAGCCGGAGCCATCCGGGAGGCGCAGATCGAGCAGGATCAGCCCGGGGGAGGAGTGCCGGGCGACGCGCAAACCTTCGAGGCCGGTGGAAACCATAGGACGGGGTACCCCTCGCGGCCCAGCGCGTCCTGGAGGCTGTGGGCCACGGCGGGGTCATCTTCGATCAGGAGGATCGAGTGTTCAGTCATCGCATTTTGTCGCGGGCGGCCTGGCCGAGCAGGCGGTAGCTTTTTTCGAGGGTGAGTTGCAACAGGATGAGGGTCTGCGGGGTCAGTTCAGCTGGAGAAATTTCGCGGGTGAGGCGCAGGAGGGTGCGGCGCAGACCGCTGGCCCGGTGGGCGGCGCGCAGGTCGGGGGTCAGCTTTTCCAGCCGGGGGATGATGAATTCGGCCTGTTGGAGCAGGAGGGCAGGGGGGAGGTCACGCACCCGGGGCCAGCTATTGCAGGGCGGCGCGCCCGGCCTCGAATTTGGCGCGCATGTCCGGGTCGGTGAACAGGGCGGCGATTTCATCGAAGGCCGTGAGGGCGGCGGCGCGTTGTTCCGCCGCCTCCGTCGGGCGGTTGAGGGCTTCCAGCGCGGCGGCGGCCCCAAGGCGGTTTTTCAGCACCAGGGGGCGCATGCCCATGTCGAGGGCCAATTGTGCGCCGCGGCTGTGGCTGTCGAGCGCGGCCTCGGGCATGGCATCGGCGTGCTGGACCCGGCCCTGCACCCACTCCATAAATGGATAAAGGTATTTGATGCCGCGGTCAAGGGCGTAGGCCCGCGCTTCGCTGGATTTTTCCAGCGCTTCGGCCAGGTGGCCGCGGGCCAGCGCCACCAGCGCCAGCCCGGCGAGGTAACGGGGGGTCTCAAGGTACACGAGCGTGCTGGGGGAGTCGAGGCCGCGCTGGAGCAGGTCTGCGGCGGCGTCCACCTCTCCCAGTTCCAGCAGGGACAACCCGACCTCGGCATACACCGCCCCAGCTCCAATTGCGCCAAGCGGGTTTGCGAGCAGGTCAATCGCTTTGGTGCGATACTGCGCGGCCTGATCGGCATATTCCATGCTGATATTGAGATAGCAAGAGCCGAGCGCGCCCAGCGAGCCTGCGACTGCATAAGCAATGAAGTCAATCAGTGGGGCGCCGGTCTCGTAAGCGTGCAGTTGGTGGGCAAGCGCCTGCTGGTAGTCTCCGCACAATTCGGCTACCAGGCCCTGCTCCCATTCGCAAAACAGGACCAGGGCAATGGCACCGATCTGGCTGGCAATTTGGACGGCGTCGCCAGCCGTCTGGTAAGCAGCCGCGAGGTCGCCCTGTCCGATCTGGTAGAGGGCGGCGCTGAACAGCAGACCGGCTTCATGCTGGCGGTCTCCTACCCGGCGGGTGAGCGCCAGCCCTTCCTGGACGGTCTCCCAGCCCTTTTCGAAGAGGCCCATATACATCTGGGAGGAAGCAATGTGGTGGAAGCCCTCCGCCATCAGACGCTCCTGGTTAAGCTCCTTGCTGATGGCAACCGTCTCATCCATATACCTGACAACGCCTTCAAAGTCGGCAACGGCCGTACACATCATACAGCGGACGAGGCTGAGTTCGCTGATGCCCAACTTGTCATTGTGGGTGCGCGCCAGCACATCGGATTCGTCAATATAAACACCGGCCGCCGCAAACTGACCCATGTAGAGCGCGGTGATCAGGCCGAGCTTGTTGAGGGCGGAAATTTTCATTTCGGCATCGCCCTGCTGTTCGGCGGCAGCTTTCATCCGTTGGTAGTTTTCGAGGGCTTCCGGGATGCGTTGGGCCATCGTCAGAATGCCGCCGAGGCCCTCATAGGCGGCGCGCATCAGCGGGAGATTGGGGTCACGTTGGAGGAGTCCAAGCGCCTGTGTGTAGAAGCCGATGGCTTCCGGGGTGGCATAGGCCGCCGCGGCTTTATCGGCGGTTTTGACCAGGTACGGCAGGGCGCGCGCGGGCAGGCGGGCTGCGAGGTAATGCCGGGCGATCTCGGCCACGCGGTCAGGCTCATTTTTTTCGAGGCAGTCCGCCACGCCCAGGTGCAGCTCGCGTCGTTTCTTGAGGAGCAGGGAGGCATAGGCGGTTTCCTGGATCAGCGTATGCTTGAACATATACAGCCGTTCGGGCAGGCGCGTTTTCTCGCGTACCAGTTGGCGGCGCTGGAGGTCGTCCAGCGGCAGGTCGAGCGGGGCGGGGTAGACCTGTGCCAGCACACCAAATTGGAATTCCCGGCCAATCACAGAAGCGGTCTGGACAATCTGACGGGCTGGTTCGTCCAGCCGGTCCAGGCGGGTGGTGATGACGGCGGCCAGCGTGTCGGGGACGGCCAGGTTGGCGATCTCGCGGGTGGCGCGCCAGTCTGCGCCGTCGCGGATAATCAGACCCGAATCAATCATGGAGCGAATGACTTCTTCCACGAAAAACGGGTTGCCCTCCGCTTTCTCAAGGATCAGCCGCCGCACTTTTTCGGGGAGGCCTTCCACGTGCAGGAGGTTGGCGACGAGGGTGCGCGTGCTGGTTTCATCCAACGGATGGAGTTCGAGGGGGTGATAACGGTGGGCGAAATCACGCCCGGCGGTTTCGTGGAACTCCCAGGAGGGTTCCTGGCGGCGGGGCCGGAAGAGGGCGATGACCAATAGGGGGATGCGATCCACCAGGGGGAGCAAGGCCCCCAGTAAACCCAGGGAAGTTGGGTCAATCCAATGGAGGTCGTCAAAAACCAGGATCAGCGGTTCACTTCCCGCCAGCAGGGTGATCCATTGTTCCACGGCGTGGAAGATGCCGCCGCGCAACTGGGGCGGGTCGAGGAAGCGGATGCGGTCCCGGTCTGCGCCGGATGGCTCGATGTTCAGCAGGGCGGCGAGGAAGGGGGCGAGGCTGGCGGCCCGCCCGGGGGCGAGCGCCTCGATGGCCCGGCTGATGGCGGTGTAACTTTCGGCGTTGCCCTGGCCCGGTTGCAAGCCAAATGAACCGGTGAGCAGGTCAATGAAGGGGGCGTAGGGGGTGGCGGTCTCGTAGGAAAAGGAGCGGCCCTCCAGCCAGTTGGAGCCGGGCGCGGCCTCAGTGCGCAGTTCTGCGATCAGGCGGGATTTGCCCAGCCCGGCCTCGGCGATGACGGAGACGAGGCCGCCGCGCCCCTGCCGCAGGTCGGCGATGGCCTGGCGCAGCGTTTGCATCTCCGCCGCGCGCCCCACCAGCGGGGAGTCGAGGCCAGCGATGCCGCGCTGGCGGCCCGGCGTGGCGCGGATGCCCAGCACGCGGTAGGCCGCCACCGGCTCGTCCTTGCCTTTGACCTCGATGCCGCCGAGGCTCTCAAACTCAAAGAGCGGGGCGACGATTTTATACGTTGGCTCGGCGATCTGAATGGTACCCGGCGCGGCCGTTTGCTCCATGCGGGCGGCCAGGTTGATGGCATCGCCCAGCGCCGAATATTCCATGTGCAAGTCGGAGCCGACCGCGCCGACAACGACCAGCCCGGTATTGATGCCCACCCGCACATCCATATCCAGCCCCCAATCGAGTTTGACCTGCTGGCGGTACGGCTGGATGCCGGAGAGAATTTCTAGGGCGGCGCGCACCGCCCTTTCGGGGTCGTCCTCGTGGGCGAGGGGTGCGCCGAAGAAGGCCAGGATGGCGTCGCCCATCAGCCGGGCAATCGTGCCCTCATATTTGTAGACCGGGCGGATCATGCTCTCAAACGCGCCGTTGATGATGTCGGCCCAGTCTTCGGGGTCAAGCTGGCTGGCGGCGGCGGTGGAGCCTTTGACATCGCAGAAGAGCATGGTCACGATGCGGCGCTCGCCGGCCATGGCGCCGGTCTGGCGCGCCTGGTTGAGCTTGGCGAGCATTTCCGGCGGGATGAATTTATCGAGGGATGCAGTGGGAGGCGCGGCCCCCTCAGGGGGGAGTACCCCTACAGGGGTCGCGGCCCCCGGAGAGGGTGCGCCTTGCAGGTTGTGCCCGCAGTTAAAGCAGAATTTGGCATCCGCAGGCAGTTCAGTACTGCAATTGGGGCAGGGCAGGGCCAGCCGGTTGCCGCAATTGAGGCAAAATTTTGCGCCGGAGGGGTTATCGTGTTGGCAGTTTGGACATTTCATCAAACGCTCCCGCTCAGGCAACCCAGAGCATGAACACGGACGTGAGGACGATCACGCAGATATCCACGCCCGCCGCCCGCAGGCGGTACGGCCCCCGGTAGGGGAGGGCCACAGCCAGCGCAGCCGATGTGACCCCGCCGAGGGCGCGCCAGCCGAGGAGGATGGCGGCAATCCCCAGCGCCCGCGCCAGCATGCGCGGCCAGTGCTGGGCGTTCACTTCAACGAGGTAGGCCGGGTCGGCGTGGTAGAGGATGCGCTCGGTGATGAACCAGACATGCGTGGCGATCAGGAAGCCGACGGCATACACCTGCCACACGCCCCCCAGCGGAAGCGCCAGCCCGCCAGCCCAGCGCGCGATCCAGTAGATGGAGAGCATGTGCAGCGCCTGGTCAAACAGGTACGGCCCGATCACCCACTGAGGTTTCTGCACATTCACAAAATTTTTGAGCGTATCAATCGCGTAATGGATGACGGCCAGGACGAGGATGTAGCGCCAGGCCTCCGCCCAGGCTCCCCAGGCCAGCAGGCACATGACAACCACATGCATGGAGACATGCACCAGCAGGCCTTTCCAATGCCGCTTGGCATTCACCATCCAGCTATTTTGCAGCGGGTAATCTGCCAGGAAATGGGCAAGCACCAGACCCCAAAACATCGTCACTTGACCTTGAAGAGCCGTTTATGCGTCACGCGCAGGCAGGTGTCCATGACCACATCCAGCCCGGCGCGGCGGGCGGCATCGGCGGCGTCGCGGTTGATCACGCCTTCCTGCATCCAGATCACCTTCGCGCCAATCTGGATGGCGTCATCCACAATGGGGGGCACATCTTCGTTGGGGCGGAAAATCTGGACGATGTCCACTGGGACCGGGATCGCCTTGAGGTTGGAATAAGCCTTCATGCCCAGCCCCTCCTCGAGGTTGGGGTTGACCGGGATCACGGTATAGCCCTGTTCCTTGAGGTAGGCCGGTACACTGTGGGCGGGGCCTTGTTCCTGCCGGGAGAACCCCACGACTGCAATCGTTTTCGCTTCCCGCAGGATTTCAGTCAGCCGCTCATCGCTCAACTTGGCATAGCCTTCCACCGGGCGGTTGGCTTTCCCCTGGGAGGCCTCCAGCCCGATGGGGAGGATGATGGTAAACGTGGTCGAGCCGGGCCGCGAAGCGACGCGGATGTCGCCGCGGTGTTTTTGGACGACGATGTTGTAGCTGATGTTCAGCCCGAGGCCGGTGCCTTTGCCCGGTGGTTTGGTGGTGAAGAAGGGGTCAAAGATTTTCCCCTGGATTTGCGGCGGGATGCCGGGGCCGTTGTCAATAATTTCCACTTCGATAAAATCCCCGTCCCATTTGGTGCGGATGATGATCTCCGGGTTTTCGGTATGCTCGAGGGCGTCGGCGGCGTTGTCGATCAGGTTTGTCCAGACCTGGTTCAGTTCGCTGCCATAGGCCTGGATTTTGGGGAGCATCTCGTCATATTCCTGGCGCACGCTGATCCCGTTTTTGAGTTTGCTGCGCAGGATGAGCAGGGTGTTGTTCAGCCCTTCGTGAATGTCCACCGACTGAACGGGAGCCTGGTCGAGGTAGGAATAGGATTTGAGGGCCTTGACCGTCTCCGAGATGCGGACGGCTCCGTGGCTGATCTCGTTGAGCAGGTTATACGCGGTGAAGGTATTGCCCAGCCATTTGATCATGATCGGGAGTTGCGCGGTGTCAAAATCGGCGGCCAGTTCATCCAGCCGGGCAGGGGTATAGTCCAAATCCACGAGGGTGGGAGCCAGTTCCCAGGGGTCATCGATCCCGTTATCGTCGAGCCAGCCCTCCAATTCGCCTTCGCGGTCCCCGCGGGCCAGCGCATCCAGCAGGGGAGGTTTGGCGGCGGACTCCTGGGCCTGGTCGGCCAGCCCTTTGAGGCGTGCGCGCATTTCGGGGGTCAGGTCGAGCGCCTGGAGGCTGGCATAAGCCTCCCCGTAGCTGGCGAGGACATCCCTGAGCTGGCTGGCGCCGCGATTAACGGCGGCGGCGGGGTTATTGAGTTCATGCGCCACGCCCGCCGTGAGGGTACCCAACTGCGCCATCTTCTCACTCTGCCGCAGGAGGGAACCGGTGGAGCGGAGGCGGGAAACGATGGTGCCGAGCATGGCCCGCGCCGCGGTGGGGCTGTGATCGAGAAGCTGATCGAACTGCTCTTTGTGGATGGCGATCAGGGTGACATCGGTGTGGGCGCGCACGCTGGCCGTGCGGGGCACATCCTCCACCAGGGCCATCTCGCCGATCACTTCGCCGATGTCGCGCACGGCGAGCAGGACTTCCCGGCCATCCGAGGTTTTGACAATTTCAAGCTGGCCCTCTTTGATCACGAAAGCCCGGTCGCCGGGACTGCCCTCGGCGAAAAGCTCCTCCCCGGCCTGGAGTGTGATCTCATCGGTCATTTCGCACAGCCGCGCGAGGTCCTCTTCGGGCAGGCCCTCGAAGAGGGGGACTTTTTTGAGGAAGGAGTACATCGGGGTTCTTGCGGGAGCGTTCATGCGATCTGTGCGGGAGGGGTAGGGAAAAGGGCTGGCATTTTGGCATTCATCAACGCCGCAAAATTCGGCGCTGCACTGGAGCGGCTAGACCTCTTTCAAATATTGGTGGACGAAGCGGACGCAGATGGAGCCTTCGCCAACGGCATTGGCAACACGCTTGGTGGAGTCGGCGCGCACGTCACCTGCGGCGAAGATGCCGGGGATGCTGGTTTCGAGGAGGAATGGGTCGCGGCGTTTCGTCCAGCCTTTGGGTTTGTTGCCATCCTGCATCAGGTCCTGGCCGGTGAGGATAAAGCCGCTGCTGTTTTGGGCAACCACATCGCGCATAAAGCTTGTGTGGGGCACCGCGCCAATAAAGATAAAGAGCGCACCCGCCGGTTTGGTGACCAACTCCCCGGTGTCCGTATTCCGGTAGGTGACAGATTCCAGCCGACCCTGTCCGTGGACTTCCACCACCTCAGTACGGGTCAGCACCTCGACGTTCGGGGTGGCTGCCAGTTGATCGACGAGGTACTGCGACATCCCCAGTTCCAGAGATGAGGCGCGCACCAGGATGGAGACAGTGCTGGCGTACCGGGCGAAGTACATGGCGCCCTGCCCGGCGGAATTGGCGCCCCCCACCACAAACATCTGCTGGCCCGCATAATTGGCGGCTTCGGTCAGGGTGGCCCCGTAATACACCCCGGCCCCGCTGAGTCCCGTGACGCCGGGCACGTGCAGCTCACGTACGGTCACGCCGGTGGCGACCACCAGCGCCTTGCAGCCGATCTCGGTGCCATCGTTGAGGATGACGTAACGGTAAGGGTCTTCCACGCGCACGCCGGTCACTTCGCGGGCCGTCAGGATTTCGGCCCCCAGCCGGATGGCCTGGATGGTGGCGCGGTGGGCCAGGTCGGAGCCGGAGAGGCCTTTGGGGAATCCCAGGTAATTTTCGATGCGGGAACTGGTGCCGGCCTGCCCCCCGGTCGCTTCCTTTTCAATCATCAGGGTACGCAGCCCCTCGGAGGCCCCGTACACCGCCGCACCCAGCCCGGCAGGGCCGCCGCCAATGATGATCATATCGTAGAGGGGTTCGGAGGCTTCGGTCCGCAGGCCCACTTTGCGGGCTAGGGCAACTGAATCCGGGTTGACGGCGATCTCCCCATCGGGGAAGAAGACCACGGGGAGGCCGGGAGTTTCCTGATTAATGCGATCCACCAGGTTGCGGGCCTCGGTGTTTTCCTCAATGTCCAGCCATTGATATGGGATGCGGTTGCGCGACAGGAAATCCTTGGCGCTATGGCTGGTGGCCGACCAGAGCGTGCCTGCCACACGGATGCCCTCATAAGGCAGGGGGACGGAGGCCAGCCAGTCACTGAGTAGATCATCAAGCACGGGGAAGAGTTTTTCGTCAGGCGGGTCCCACGGCTTCATCAGGTAATAATCCAGCCCAATGGTGTTGATGCTTTGGATGGCGGCTTCGGTGTCGGCGTAGGCGGTGAGCAGGACTTTGCGTGCCTCGGGATATAGTTTGAGGGCCTCAGCCAGGAACTCCGTGCCGGTCATGCCGGGCATGCGCTGGTCGGAGATAAAGAGGGCGACGGCTTCGTTGCGTTCCTGGAGTTGTTTGAGCGTGTCCACGGCTTCCTGCCCGGAACCGGCGCGCAGGATGCGGTAATCTCCCCGGTAATGCTGGCGCAGGTCGCGGTTGATGGCATTAAGCACCTGCGGTTCGTCATCAACTGTAAAAATGATCGGCTTTGCCATGAAGGTCACCTCGGTCAGAACAGCGGCTATTATACATTCGATCAGCACGGTTTCCAGCCAGCGCGGGAGCCGACCCCCCTCCAACTCCCCCCGCCTGCGGGGGGAGAACTTGGCTCCTCGCTCAAGTCAAATTTCGAAATTCAACCAGCCTCCCCCCGCCTGCGGGGGGACGGGAGGGGGGTTGGCTCCCTGGGAACGGCGATCACCCTGGAGCCACAGGTTCGCTTGCCATTCATATACGGATACACTAGAATCCCCCGCGCCCCGGGCCAACCCGGCCCCTCCCCAAATGGACACCCTCAACCTGCACAACAAACACATCCTCGTCACTGGCGGCACCGGCTTTATCGGCGGGCGGCTGGTGGAAGAACTCGTCACCCGCCACGGCGCGCATGTGCGCGTCCTCGTCCGCAACTTTGCCCACGCCGCCCGCATCGCCCGCTTCCCCATCGAAATGATCCCCGGCAACGTCGTCGAACCCGCCGACGTGAGCCGCGCCATGCAAGGCTGCGAGATCGTCTTCCACTGCGCCTACGGCACCATGGGCGACGCCGCCGCCCAGCGCCGCGTAAACGTTGAAGGCACGCGCAACGTCCTCGACGCCGCCCTGGCCGCCAACGCCAGCCGCGTCGTCAGCCTCAGCACCCTCAGCGTCTACGGCGACCTGCCCGACGGCCTCCTCGACGAAACCGCCCCGCGCCGCCGCTCCAAAGACGTATACGCCGACAGCAAACTCGAAGCCGAAAACCTCGCCCTCGATTACGCCAAACACCGCGGCCTCCCCGTCATCGTCCTCCAGCCCACCATGGTCTACGGCCCCTTCGCCCCCTCCTGGACCATCCGCATCCTCAACGATCTCCACACCCACCGCGTCATCCTCATCAACGGCGGCGCAGGCCATTGCCACCCCCTCTACATTGATGACCTCGTCCACGCCATGCTCCGCGCCGCCGTCACCGGGCAGGGCCTCGGGGAACACTACCTCATCTCCGGCGAAAACCCCGTCACCTGGCAGGAATTCTACGCCCGCTACGAAGCCATGCTCGGCTTCAACAGCACGATCAGCCTCACCGCAGATGAAGCTCTCGCTCACTACCGCGGTACATTCCGGCGAAAACCGCTCCTGCGCACCACCCTCAACCTCCTGCGCGGCGACCGCCAACTCCGCTGGCAGATCGAAGCCACCCGCGAGGTCAACGCCCTCCTGAGACTCACCCGCGCCCTCCTGCCCCAAAAATCCCGCCGCACCCTCAAAACCGGCCTCAGCCTAAAGGACACCCCGGGCCAGCAAGCCGCGGCCTCCACCCTGGCGTCATCTGCGCCCCCCAGGCCGATCCTGCCCCTCGACCCCGCAGGGATCGCCCTGGCCCGCTCAAAAACCACCGTCAGCATCGAAAAAGCGCGCCGCCTCCTGAGCTACCAGCCGCAAATCGACTTCGCCGCCGGCGCGGACCGCACCGAACGCTGGGCGCGCTGGGCCAACCTGCCCGGCTCCGGGGACGCCGCACCATGACCGAAACCCCCGCCCCCCTGGTCACCATCATCATCCCCTGCTACAACCACGGCCTCTATCTGGCTGAATGCCTCGCCAGCCTCGTGGCACAGACCTACCCCCACTGGCACGCCATCGTCGTTGATGACGCCTCCGCTGACATCGCCAGCATCGAAAGCGTCATCCAAAATGCCACTGACCCGCGCATCCGCCTGGTGCGGCATACCACCAACCGCGGCATGTCTGGCGCACGCAACACTGGCTTCCGGGAAGCAGCCACCGAACTCGTACTTCCCGTCGACGCCGATGACCGGATCGAACCGGACAGCCTCAGCGCACTCGTGGCCTGCCTCCAGGAGGATCCATCCGTAGATTGCGCCTATGGGGATGTCATCCTCTTTGGGCGGCATGCGGGCCTGCTCCAATTTTCCGGGCCGCCCGCCGGGAAGAAACTCACCCGCATCCAGGACACCATCCCGGGGGCGGGCACCCTCATGCGCCGGCAGCTCTGGGAAAAGCTCGGGGGATACGATGAACACGAGACCCTGCGCCACGGCCGGGAGGATTTTGAATTCTGGCTGCGCGCCTTCAAGACCGGGTGCAAAGCCATGCGCGTTCCCCAGCCGCTCTACCATTACAGGCAGTTGCACACCTCCATGGAGACCCAGGCCCGCCTCCACGAACACGAGATTGTGGAATACATTTACCACAAGCACCAGGATAATTTTGAGACCGCGGCAGAAAGCCGGGATTTCCTGGCACGCGGATACCACCACGCGGCCCTCTCCTGGCACTTGAACGGCGACCAGCGGCAGGCATTCCGGCTGGCCTTCCGGGCCTTCCGCCTGTGGCCATCCCGGGTTTATCTCAAATCCCTGCTCAAGACCCTGCTCACCTATTCCCAATCCCGCCGCTTGCAGGACGGTGAACTCCGGCGGCTGATCCCTTTTGCCGGGTATCCCCTGCACGGGCGCGAGCGCCACCGGCCATTTTTCATCATTGGCGTCGGGCGCTCAGGCTCCACCCTCTTCCGGCGCATCCTCGCCTCGCATTCCGAGCTATACATCCCGCCCGAAACTTTTGTGCTGGGGGAAGCCATCCTGAAATTCCAGCGCTACCGTACCCGGATGAGCTGGCCCGATCTCGTTCATTTTGTCCTTTCCCTGTTTGAGTTCCACCCGGAGTTTTATACCTTCGACCTCTGGCTGGGGCCGGCGGTCAACCAGATGATCCACGCCCCCGCAGGCCGGCGCAACCTCGCCCACCTGATCAACGGCTTTTACGCGGCGCACGCCCGCCAGCACGGCTTTGCCTACCGGCGCTGGGGCGACAAGACGCCCTTAAACTCGCTGGATGATGCACTCGCCCAGGGGGATATGCCGCGGCGCATTGGGTCAGGCACTCCCCAGACGCTGGAACGTTTGCTCAAAGTTTTCCCGGATGCCCAGTTCATTCACATTTATCGGGATGGCTGTGATGTCGTTTACTCGCACATCCAGGGGGGCTTTTACAAGGATATTGGGGAGGCGGCCTTGCGCTGGCTGCACGTCGTCAGGCAGGCGCGCAACTTTGTGCGGAAACATCCGCGGCAGGGGCTGGAAATCCGTTATGAAGACCTGATCACCCACCCGGAGATCACGGTGCGGGCCGTCTGTGATTTCCTGCAAATCGAGTTTGAGCCGGCGATGCTGACGTCGGAGCATATCGCCGCCGAAATGGGGGACATCCCGGCCTGGCTGGTACACAAGAAAGTGGGCGAGCCGATCCAGCAGGGTAATTTTGGCAAGGGGCGGCAGTTTTTTTCCGAGGCGGAGCGGGAGCGGCTCCAGGGGATCATCGGTGAGGCGCTGCGGGAGCTGGGCTACCCGCCCGCCTTCCCCAACGCGTGAACGCCACTGAGGCAACGGGATTGCAGTCCATGAAACAAACGTCGAAATTGAAACTGGCTATTGTCGGCTGTGGCGCGGTGGCGCAGGCGCACCTGCCCGTTGCGCTGGCTTCCCCCTATTTCGAGGTGACGGCCCTGGTGGACAAGGTGCTGCCGCGCGCCCGCCAACTTGCCGATGAGTTCCACATCCCCGTGGCGGTGGCCGATTACCGGGATCTTATCGGGACGGTGGAGGCGGCCATCATCACACTGCCGCATCACCTGCATGCGCCCGTTTCGGTGGACCTGTTGCAGGCAGGGATGCACCTGCTGGTGGAAAAGCCGATGGCGATGACCGCGGCGGAATGTGATGAGATGCTGGCCGCCGCGGGCGGAGGGGCGACCCTGGCCGTTGGCCTTGTCCGGCGGTTTTACGATGCCACCCGGTTGGTGAAGGATTGGGTGCAAGCCGGTCTGCTGGGCGAGGTACAAGGCTTTGACGTGCGCGAAGGTGCGGTCTATAACTGGCCGGCGGTTTCGGACTTTCCCTTCCGAAAGGAGACCGGCGGGGGCGTGCTGGCGGATATTGGCTCGCACGCACTGGATACCCTGCTCTGGTGGCTGGGGGACTGGGACAGCTTTGATTATTTCGATGATGCGCTGGGCGGGGTGGAGGCGGATTGCGAACTCCGGCTGGCGCTCAAATCGGGGGCGGTGGGGATCGTGGAACTGAGCCGGACGCGCGACCTGCGGAACACGATCATCCTGAGGGGTACGCGCGGCACGCTGGAAGTGGGGACAACCTTCAACGCAGGCATACGCCTGAAACTGGAGGGCGGGGTGTTGGCGCTGGAGGGGCGCGCCCGCGGTGGGGCGGGGGAGGAGGACGTGTGGGAGGTCTTCCGGCGGCAGTTGGATGATTTTGCCGGGGCGATCCTGCAAGGGCGGCCACCTCGTGTCACGGGGGAAGAGGCCCGGCGGGCGGTGGCTCTGATTGAGGCCTGTCATCACCACCGCCAGCCGCTCAGGTATCCGTGGGAGGATTGATGGAAATAAAGACAGGAGCAGTGCAGAAAGCGCCACTCCTGTCACAGCTTTGTTCAAGCTGGAAACCGCAATATATTATTTGAAGCAGGGGGCCGGGTCGCCCACGTTATTCCGGTAGCCGCACCAGGCGAAGCTGGTGTCGAAGTTCCCCTGGAATTGATCGCCATTGAAGAGCATGTAAAAGATGAATGTTCCGCTGGTATTGTTGCGGGTCCATGTGCCGCTGAAGGTGGTGCTGTCCACAAGGCCCACGACCGTACCGGCCCCGCTGGCATACGTCCCGGAGACGGCATCGCCATCCTGAGTCAGCGTCATCGTCCCGCAGACGGAGACGCCGCAATTGGTCTCCCAGGCCCCATACCAGGAGGCCACGCCACAGGGGGTGGGCAGGGTTTCACCGGGGCGCGCGCCGCACCAGGAATTTACCGTATCCCAATTACCCCGCCAGCGCACCCCGCTGACCGCCAGCCAGAAATCCACGTCCCCGGCGGCATTGCCGCGCGTCCAGGTGCCAACCAGGTGGTTGCCGGTCAGGGTGCCGGCAATCGTCCCTGCCCCGTTGGCATACGTCCCGGTCACCGCGTTCCCGTTCTGGGTGAGGATCATATCGTCACAATCGTCGTCGCCGCAATCGGTGGCCCAGGTGCCAGCCCAGGCCCCAGCGGCCGCGGTGGGGGGCGGGGTGGGCGTGGGGGCCGGGGTCAGGATGGGCACGGCGGCCAGGTTGCCCGCTTCGAGCACGACGTAATTCGTCCAGATCCAACAGCCCTTGCTGATATAGTAGAAATCGCCGGCGGAGTCCCGGCCATAGACTTCGGCTTTTTCGCCCACGTTGAAGACGGAGACGGGCGGGTCGTAGACGGTGCCCGGCCCGTAGCGGCAGTTGGTGGCCGAGGATACGCTGACGATGGGGACAGTGGGGCTGGCTGTGGGGGAGGGGGCAGTGGTGGGGGAAGGGGAGGCGGTCGCCGAAGGCTCAGGGGTAACCTCGGGGGTTCCGCCCGCCGGGGTTTCGCTGGCGGGGAGCGCGGGCTCCACCGGGGCGGCCGCGGCTACGGTGAGGGCCACCGAAGTGCCAACCGCGTTTTCATCGGGGGTGGAGGAGTCCTCAGGGGTACCGGCGGCTCCGGGAAGGGAGCAGGCGAGCACAGGGATCAGGATGGCCATGCAGGCCAGGAATATCTGAAGGGAGCGGGTTCTCATGGAGGGCCTCCTTTTGGGTGATAGCGGAATGGTATCACATGGGAAAGGACCGTCCAAAAACACTTATGCCTGCCGGTCAAAAATATCGGTATAGACCTGGTCAAGTTCCTGGTCGGCGAGGTGGGCATAGCGCATGGTGGTGCTGACGTTGCTGTGGCGGGCCAGTTTCTGGGCGGCTTGCACGTTGCCTTGCGTGGCGAGCAGGACGATGCTGACGAAGTAATGGCGGAAAGTGTGTGGGGTGATCGTCCCGGAGGCGGCCTTGCCCAGGCATTCTTGCACCCGCTGGCGGACGATCTCGCGCCCCGTCTTGGTGGTCATCGGGCGCAGGAGGGCTTCGAGGCGGCGGCTGTGGGCGATGAAAATGGGGAGCGATGAGAGTTGGCGGCCACTGGCACCGTCCAGTTCCGCCCGGGTTTCGAGGTAGTCTTTGATGGCCTCCAGCGCGCGCTGGGAGAAACGGACGTTGGCTTGCTTGTTGCCTTTGCCGATGATGATGGCGCGGCCCTCGGGCCAGTCAATATCGCGGCGATACAGGGCGCAGGCCTCGTGGACGCGCAGGCCGGTATCGGCCAGTGTCAGGATAAAGGCGCGGTCGCGGAAGTTGATCCGTTGTTCACGTTGGGACCCCACGGCGCGGGTTTTGAGCGCATCGGCAGACGCCAGCACCTTTTCGATTTCGTCACGGGGGAATTGCGGCAGGCGGTAACCGGCCCGCGGCAGGCGCTGGGAGACGCGTTCGACCTTGTGCATGTCAATGTGGACGAGGTCTTCCCATGAAAGGAATTCGAGGAAGCCGCGCAGTGCGGCGACGTACAGATGGCGGGTGGCCGGGGCCAGCTCGCGGGCGGCGAGGGCGGCAAGCATGGCGCGCACGTGGTCGGTCGTGATCACGTCAGGTGCTTGCGCGGCGGGGTCCACGCTGGCGGTGTCCAGGGCTGCCAGAAAGTGAGCCAGCCCGTTGCGATAAGCGCGCACGGTCTCGGCGGCGCGGTTCCCGCCCAGTTCGGCGAGGTATTGGTCGTGGGCCTCAAGGATGGTGGTCATGGCAAATCGGCTTGCGTTTTTATGTGTTTGTAAATAATAATTATCGAATGTGTAGATATGATACAAAATTTCGAGGGGCTTGTCAAGCCCCTGCCGGGGAAATATGCGGCCCCGGCAGGGGCTGGCTCCCGATTAGGGGGTAGTGGGCGGCGTGTATTCAACCAGTTCGAACGTCTCGCCTGTGGTGAGATCAACTTCCTTGATCATGCCAATCCCGGTGGCGTAAAACTTGTGTTCCTGCAAATCCGGCTCAAGGGCGGTAAAGTCCCGGGTTTGCACCACGTTCTCAAAGTTCCCGTACCCGATGGTCAGGCTTTCATCCGCGCTGATCAAGGTGGCCTGATCCTCAGCCTCGCCCGCATAATATTCCTGGTAATAGGTCTCCCCGACATGGGCAGACGGGTCGGCAAACATGATGATGCCCGGCAACGCGCCATCTACGCCCGCTTCCCAGGAACCAGCGTGATCGGCCAATTGGCCGTTCTCGTAATTATCCACCGCCTCGCCAAAATACCAGACCGCGCCGTCCTTGTCCTGGGCGTACCAGTCCAGCGTGTCTTCAACGAGCACGCCATCCAGGTACACGGTATCGTGAATGATGGTCGTGGTCACGCCCATCACGACCCGCGTCTCCGAAAGCACCTCAATCTCCACATGCTCCAGCCCGTCGGCGGTCATGCCCTCGTAGACATACCGGGTGCCGGGGATGGCCGGGAAGTACGGGTTATCCACCACGGCGACAAAATCGGCGGGGTTGATGGTGACGCTGTATGCGCCATCCGAGGGCGGCGGCAGGGAACAGCCCGCCAGGGTCAACAGCCACAACACGGTCAGGGTCAAAAAGTGTTTGGTTTTCATCGTACGGTCTCCTTTGGCTAATTTCTCTAACGTACAGTTGTCATTGCGAGCCGGGCGACCAGAGGTCGCTGGGCGAAGCAATCTTCCTTTCAAGGCATCGAATCGACCCCGCGGCAGATTGCCACGCCGCCAAAAAGCAAAATCGGCGGCTCGCAATGACATCAAGATATGGGACGGTAGAGAATGGCTCATCCATTTTGTTGGATGTTTCAATGGCCATTGTAAAGACGGCGAATAATAAAATGGCAATAGGCGGCTAAGAACGTTCTTATGATGGGATACAAAAAGGCGTTGGTGAGTCCAACGCCTTTGGGGTTTGCAAAAGGGCCGCGCCTAATCGCGCGCTTCCGAAGACAGGATTTCGCCCGTGCTCGCATCCACCTGGACATCCTGGCCGTTATCCAGCTCAACTTCCCAGATGTCGCTGCCGCCCTCCCGGTCAAATTCCACGTTGAGCGTGGCGACGCCGGGGTTGGCGGCTTCCACAATGGCCTGCGCTTCCTCGGCGGTGATGCCGGTGCCCGCGGGCGCGGTTTCATCGGAGGTGTCCTCGCCGTTGGCTTCATCCGACTCATTGGCGTCACCTGCCCCGCCCTCGTTCCCTTCGTCTTCGGATTGGTCGCCGCACTCGTTCTCGACCTCATCCGCATCTTCGGTTTCGCCAGCCTCGTTGGCGTCGTCCTCGGTTTCCGAACTGCAATCCGGCGCGCTTTGGGCAAACGCCCGGAAACCGACAAAACCCAGCGCGCCGATGACGAGCAGGGCAATGACGGCCAGTGCAATTAAACGATTGATTTTCATGACTGTTCTCCTTTTGGTGAATTTGCTCAATGATACATACCCGGACTAAGAAAACGGTAAGGGCGGGCTAAGAATGATCCGGCAAATGGACGATTACAGTGACGCCTTGATCGGGCGAACTTTCCACGCGGATTTCGCCGCCGTGCAGGCGGACGATTTCCTGTGAGATCGCCAGCCCCAGCCCGACTCCGCCGGTTTCGCTGGAACGGTCGGCCTGCACCCGGTAAAAACGCTCAAAGAGATGGGGGAGGTGTTCCGGGGGAATACCCTCCCCGGAGTTGTGGAGTGTAACCCGCACCCCCTCCGGGGCGCGCGCCCCCTGGAGGGTAATCCGCCCCCCGATGGGGGTGTATTTGATCGCATTGTCGAGCAGGTTGAGGAAGAGGCGGGTCAAATGATCCGTGTCACCGAAGACGGTTAAATCGAGTGAGGCATTTAAATGGACGGCGATCCCCTTTTCCCCCGCGAGGGGTTGGGTTTGTTCCACGATCACTTCCAGCAATTCAGCCAGGTTGAGCGCAGCCGGGTTCCATGAAAGTTGTTTTTGGTCGGAGCGGGAGAGGAAGAGCAGGGCATTGCTCAGGCGGATCAGGCGCTCCACCTGTGTGCCCAATTCCTGCAATTTGGCCTGGTATTCGGCGGGCGGGCGCGGGCGGCTGAGGGTGACTTCGATCTGCCCTTTGAGGACGGTGAGCGGGGTGCGCAGCTCGTGGGCGGCGTCGCCGGTGAAGCGGCGTTCGCGGCGGAAGGAGTCGTGCAGGCGGGCGAGCATGGCGTCGAAGGTGTGCGCCAGGCGGCCAACCTCGTCGGCGGGGCCGCGATAATCCAGCCGCCGGGAGAGATCGTGGGCGGTGATCTCGGCGGCGGCAGTGGAAATTTGTGCGATGGGACGCAGGGCGCGGTTGGCGAGGAAATAGCCGCCCAAGCCAGCGAGCAGGAGGACGAACGGGATGCCCCAGACAAGCTGGTCGCGGAAATCTTCCAGCGTGTCGGTCAGCGTTTCCAGCGATTGGGCGGCTTGCAGCCAGCCAACCGTGGCGCCATCCGCGGCGGGTATTGGCTGGGCGAAGATGCGCCACGCCCGCTCCCCGGCGGATTGGGTGGTCAGGCCGGGGCTGGCCGCGTCCCAGGGGACGCGCGCGTCCCCATAGGTACCCCAAACCGCACCCGCCGGCGAAGTCAGCCGCATGGCGATGGCGGAGGCGGGGCTGCCATGTTCAAGGACCAACTGGCCGCTTTCGGCGAGGTCTTCCTCCACGTCAAAGGAGGCGATCGTTTGCGCCGCGGCCAGTTGGAGCGAGGCGTCGAGCGTGTCGAGCAGGCTGCGTTGGAAGCGGGCATACAGGAAGACGCCAAACACGGCAAAGGAGACGGCCATGAGCAGGACGTACCAGAGCGTGAGGCGCAGGCGGATGGGGATTTGTGTGGGGAGAGTCATGGCAGCCAAAAAAAATATTGACACGAATGGTCACGAATTATTCACGAATTTTTTTGGGTTTTCATTCGTGTTCCATTCGTGATAATTCGTGTCGGTAGTCCCAGGGCTATATCATACGCTGTCGAAATCGCCGCTCAGGCGATACCCGACGCCGCGGATGGTGTGGATGAGGGGGGGCGCAAAGTCGCGGTCAATCTTCCGCCGCAGGTAGCCGACATAAACATCGACCACGTTGGTGTCGCTGTAAAAGTTGAAATTCCAGACGTGCTCGACGATTTGGGTGCGGGTGAGCACCTGGCCGGGGTGGCGCAGGAGCAATTCGAGGAGGGAGAATTCGCGCGGGCTGAGTTCGATCGCTTTCCCGGCGCGGCGCACTCCGTGCGTGGCGGTGTCCATCTCGAGGTCGGCGATTTGGAGCACGGTCCCGGCCTGCAAGGGTGGGCGGCGAAGCAGGGCGCGGATGCGGGCCAGCAACTCCGGGAAGGCAAAGGGTTTGACCAGGTAATCATCTGCGCCAGAGTCCAACCCGCGTACGCGGTCATCCACCCCGTCACGGGCGGTGAGCAGGAGCACGGGGGATTTGATGCGCTGGCGGCGAATTTCCCGCAGCACCTCCAGCCCATTCATTTTGGGGAGCATGATGTCGAGGACGATGGCATCGTACTCCACCGCGAGCGCATAGCCCAGCCCCTCCTGCCCATCACGTGCCACGTCCACGGCGTGACCGGCTTCGGTCAGCCCCTGGCGGCAAAACTGGGCCACGCCGGGTTCATCTTCGACAATGAGAATGCGCATTTGATTCCTTGCCACGAGCCTGCCGCCTGGGGAATGTACTCGGATTTTCCCAGAGCGGCGGGCCTGTTTCGATTGGGCCCACCGCATCTTTCAGCCACATTTTACTCCCCACCGCCCTCTGCGCCGCCGGGGTCTTTGTTGACGGTGCCGGTTTGCACAGCAAAGCCATGGACATGCAGGGTTACTTCCAGCGTCAACCCATTCAGGTTGGAATAAAACGCGCTATTCGGGTTGACGCTGAAATGATTGGGCATGCCCGTGTTGTCAAAATGGAGCGTCTGGGTTTCCCCCGCCTTTAGCGTGAAGCCCGGAAGTGTGCGATAGTACCCTTGAACCGCACCAGTTGTTTGGTCGGTGATGGTGTAATAAATGTCGAAATTTGTGAGGTCAACTATCCCCGTATTGGTCACGTTGAACTCCAAATGATCAGGGGCATCAGCTCCCCCTGCATCCACGTTGTTTTCGACCAATAGACCGCCGAGGGTAAACCCGATGGTGGCGCTGGTTTCCTGAATAGGGTTCGCACCCAGAACGGGGGTTTGATCCTCCAAATCATTTTGCCCATCCCCATCGGTGTCGGGGCTGTTGGGATCCGTACCCAGGGTTGCCTCAGCTGCATCGGGGATGGCGTCCCCATCGGTATCCTGGCCCGTTGAACTGCTGTCCCCGCTTGCGCGGCCAGGCGGTGGCTTGGAGCAGGCGCCGAGCAACAGGGCGGTCAACACTGCGCCGATGATGAAAACGTACGTTTTTTTGGACATGCAATTTCTCCTTGAAGATGCAGTTCGCTTGGTTTGGGATGGGTCAGGATTCCTGCCTGAGGAATACGATGTAGGAAGCGCTCAAGAGCAGGACGACGGGGACGAGCAGCCCGATCAGGTTCACGGCTTTCAATTGAAGCACCTCCTGCCAAGTGTTATCCGCAAACTGCTGTTTGACGCCGAGCAGGGCGAAACTGATACGTTCGTAATGTTTGGTGGGCGAGAGTTCTTCCACGCCATCCCGCACCGTTTCGTACCATTTGAACCGGGCAAGTGCCTGATCTTCGCCCGCCTTGTCCATCCCCAGGGCCGCAAAAAACCCGCCGGGCAGCTGGTTGTCGAGGTCCATCGTATCCCCAATTTGCGGGAGGATGAAGGCGAAAACCAGCCAGACGATGATCGTAAGCAACAGGGCCTGGTTGCCCATCGGTATCTTCAAACTCAGGAACATTGCCAATAGAAAGAATATGAACAAGTACAGCCAGGACATCACCATCGTGAGCGCCAGCCGGATAGTGTCGTTCCGCGTCAGGGTGATATGCCCTGCCACCCGGATGGCCGCCACGGTCGCCAGCCCGACGACGGCCATGAGGGCCGCCAGCAGGATCGCATTGCCAAGCACCTTCCCGGTGAGAAACTGGTCGCGAAAAACGGGGCGGGACAGAATCAATTGGAGCGTCCCAGCCTGCCGTTCCTTGTTGATGGCTGTGAAACCCAGGATGATGGAGAGTAAAGCCCCCACCATGGCCAGGTAATTGATGAAATTTTTTGAGACCGCAATCGGGTTGAGTACCGGCGCGGCGGGGAGCTCCGTTTTCCCGAGGTCGGTCAGAACTTTCACAGATTGGAGATATTCGGCCATTTTGGCGCCGATGGTGGAAACCCCGATCCCGATGGCAATGACCGTTAATCCCAAGAGCATGACCGTCGAGATGATAAAGAGCCGGTTACGGAAAGCATCCCTGATTTCTTTGCGCGCGATCACCCACAGGGCGCGGCCGCGTTTTGGGATGGGGAGGGAGATGGAAGGGGGTAAGGTTGTCACGGGTAAGTTCCCTTTGGCTTTACTTTAGCGCCGCCCCTTTGATCGAAAATACAGGAATACCCCTCCGACGGCCAGCCCCATCAATGCCAGAGCCGAGTAGAAAAAGGCCGGGCTTTTTTGGACGCGCACCGCGACGATGCTTTCAGGGCTGACGGCCTCCTGGCTGGTCACGGTTAATGGCATGGGCTGGTCCAACGAGTTTTGTGAGGCCGGGATGATCACTTGGGTGTGGAAAATGATTTCCGCTCCGGGGGCCAGTTTTTCAACCGCAAGAGGCTCAGTTTGCACAATCCACTTTGAAGGGGCGGCCACGCTGAGGGACAGGTTGGTTAGATCGGCTGCCCCGGTATTAGCGGCGGTGGTATCGAACGTGAATGCCCGCCCGCTAAAGGTATTCATGTTCAAAACCTGGCTTACGATGGCCACGGCGAACTGGTTTTCCACCTGGAGGGTGAGGGGGATGGTCAGGGTCGCGCCGTCCTCGCGAACGCTGGAAAAAGCAGCGGTGTAATGACCCACCGGGGTATCTGCAGGGATGGTGACGCGCAGGTCAAACCGGGCGTACGCTTTTGGTTCAATGCTGATTTTCCCAATGAGCGGGCCGCCGGCTGTGATGGTCACGTCAAATAGGTCGGGAAAACCGGCGACCAGGAGGGTGTATTCATGGACGGCGTTGGCAGCATTATGGATTTCCAACGGGTATTGCGCGGTCTGGCTGGCTTGGACGGTTTGCGTCAGGGCGATTTCATCCACCTGTGCGCTGGCTGCCATCCCACCTGCGAAGACCAGGATAAGAAACAGCGAGAGATAAACTTTGCTTCTCATCATTCAATCCAGTACCAGCGTTTCGTTTCGCAGGAAATTCGCCAGCCCGGCGGCAATCAAGGCAGTGGTCGGGGCCAGCAGGATGACGAGCGTGATCAAGCTATGGGAAATCAGCGTTCCCACATGGATCGCCCCACTCCCCGGTGCAGATTGAAGCAGCTGCCCGCTGATGTTCCGCATATGCCAGGTTGGCGAAAGAAAGTTGATCGTTTGCGAGCGTACCGTGTCTTGGGGGATCTGGTTGATCGCCCCGCTGATCCCATTCACAACGTTGCTGTTTGCCATTTGGGTGTCCGCCATTTGGGGGATCACAAAACTGAATACGACCCACACCACCAGCGAAACCAGAAAAACACTGGCACCATGGTTCATGCGGATGCTCAAAAACATGGACAAGCTCAAAAAGATCAGCATGTAGGCGAGGGCCATGAGGGTGAAGACAAATAAGCGGGCGGCCTCCCCCAGTGTGGGTGTGATGCCACCCACGAGCGCCAGCAAAGCCAGGTTGAACACGAAAACCAGCCCAAGCAGGGAGCCGATGACAGCCCCGTTCCCCAAAAATTTTCCGGCGATAAGTTGATCCCGGTAAACCGGCCGGGAGAGGATCAATTTCAATCCACCGGATTCCCTCTCGGCGATGAGGGTGTCGTATCCCAAAATAACGGCCAGGATTGCCCCGACGATGGCAACGTATTCGATCAAATTTGCCAGGGTGGTGAGCGTATGAATTTCCGGCGCGGGCGGGAGGGCAGTCGCGCCCCCGGCTTGCAGGGCGGCAACGGTCTCATTGTAAATCCGCAACTCAGCGCGCTTGGTGGCGCTACCAATATACACGGACAGGATCGAGAGGCCCAGGAAAAGGATGGTAATGGTCATAAACAGGCGGTTGCGAAAAGCCGCCCGGTATTCTTTTCAGGCAATGATGCGTACAGCGTTCACGGCTGATTGACTCCTTGCAGGACCGGCCCCCGGCCATTAGCGGATTCCTGGTGTCCCACGCGCAGGTAAACATCCTCCAGAGCAGGAGTGTCTGGGAAGCGGGTGATGACATTTTGCAAGGTATCGGCAATGACCAGGCGGCCATGATTCATGATCCCAATACTGGTACAAAGTTTTGCCGCTTCCGAAAGCTGGTGCGTGTTCATAAAAATGGTGATGCCAAACTCGCGGTTAAGCTGGACAATCAGGCTGCCAATCGCGCGCTGGCCCTCCGGATCCAGCCCGGAAGCCGGCTCGTCCAGGAACAGGATGGCGGGTTTGTGCAGCAACGCCTGGGCAATGCCCACCCGCTGGCGCATCCCTTTGGAAAACGTGCCGACTTTACGTGTACGCCATTCGGGATGGCCCAACAGGTTCAGGACTTCATCAATCCGGGAGTCGATTTCCCTGACGCCGGAGAGCTCGCCCAAAAAGCGCAGGTTTTCGGCGACGGTCAGGTCGTTGTAGAGGCGCACATTCTCAGGGACGTACCCGATCCGCTGGCGGACTTCAAGGTTTTGTTTCACGATGTCGAGGCCGAACACGAGCGCACTCCCCGATGTAGGCAGCAGCAGGGTGGTGAGCATGCTGATCGTCGTCGTTTTCCCAGCCCCGTTATGCCCGAGGAACCCGAAGATTTCCCCCGAGGCAATGGTCATGGAAATCTGATCGACAGCGGTGAGATCGCCATAGCAGCGGGTCAGGTCTTGGGTTTGAATTGCGGGCGTCGTCATATTTAATCCTCTTATCTGCATGGTATTCCAAAATTACATCAATACATTATCCCCCTGAAATCTAAGAAATGGCTAAGGGTATCGCTCACAAGTTAAGGTTTTTTAGGCCGCTTCAAGGGCAATTTTCAGCTATTTTGAGCAGATTTTGCTTTCAGATATGCTCGCCCAAAGGTTTACAGGTGGTTGTTTGACCAAATTTCCCAAAAAAGTGCGGTTTGGAGGCCCAAAATTACTGGAATTTCAAAATCTGTTGCGTTCGATACCTTAAAAATGCGCCTTAACAGCCATCCGAAATGCTTAACTTGTGAGTGATGGGCTAAGGGGGAAGCCATGATCCTTGCGGGTACAATCAGGCAGCATTGCCCTACCTCATTCTGTGAGGCAGTCAAGATTTAATGGTTGGTATCTATGGCTATGCGCAATAAGTCTGGGCTGGCGTTGCCCGCAAGCAGGCTTATCCTTCCCATGTTCATCCACCTCCACACCCACTCGCATTATTCCTTCCTCGACGCCCTCCCCTCCCCGGCGGAACTGGCGCAGGCGGCCGCGCAGCTGGGGATGCCCGCGCTCGCCCTGACTGACCGCCACGGCTTGACCGGCGCGCTGGAGTTTTACCAGGCCTGCCAGGCCGCCGGGGTCAAGCCCATCCTCGGGCTGGAAATCCCGATCAACCAAACACATGGGAGTGGCGTGCTCATCCTGCTGGCGATGAACCTCTCCGGCTGGGGGGAGTTGTGCCGCCTGAGCAGCGCCCTGCAAACCCGCCCCGACCGTGACCCCGAACAGGGCCGGCCGCTCGCGGCGCTCGCCGATGTGGACAACCTGCTCTGCCTGACGGGCGGGCGCGGCGGGCTGCTCTACCACCTGCTCGATCAGGGCGAGACCGATCTTGCCGCAGCCGGCCTCGCCGAACTGGCCGCCCTGTTCCCCGGTCGCTTGTATGTTGAGCTGGAGCCTGCCGACTCCCCCACCCCGTGGGTTGCCCGGCTGGCGCGCACGGCCGGTCTCCCGCTGGTGGCGGGCAATAATGTGCATTTCCTCGAACCGGGCCAATCCCGGCTCCAGCGTCTTCTTGTGGCTATGCGCAAATCCGTCCGCCTCAATGCCCTCCAGCCGGATGATCCCGCCCCGCCTTCCGCCTGGTTCAAATCGGGGGCGGAGATGGCCGAGGGGCTAGCCGATTATCCGGAGGCCATCGCCAACACCCTGATCGTCGCCGACCGCTGTGATCTGCGCCTGCCCATCGGGATACCGCATTACCCAGAATTGACCCTCCCCCCGGGGCAGACGGCCGTTGAAGTGCTGGGGTCACGCGCCCGCCAGGGGGCGCGGACCCTCTACGGGTACGTGACCCCGGAGGCTGAGTCCCGCCTGGCGCATGAGTTGGGGATCATCGGTTCACGCGGGTATGCTCCGTTATTCCTCATCATGGCGGAGATCCTCGATTTTGCCCGGCAGGCCGGGGTGCCCACGGCCTCGCGCGGTTCGGCGGCTTCCTCCCTCGTCGCCCATTGCTTGGGGATTACGACGCCCGACCCGCTGGCGCACGACCTGTATTTTGAGCGCTTCCTGAACCCGGCGCGCATCTCGCCGCCTGATATTGACACCGATCTGTGCTCCGTGCGCCGGGCGCAGGTGATCCGGCATGTGTACGAAAAATATGGCGAGGACCGGGTGGCGATGGTGGCGACGATCAACCGCTTCCGCCGCCGCTCCGCCCTGCGGGAGGCGGCCAAGGCGCACGGCCTGAGCGCCGTCGGGATCAGCGCCCTGACCGCCGACCTGCCCTACCGTAGCTGGGGACCGCGCGCCGGGCCGGAGGGGCCGCCGTTTGCCGACCTGATCGCCCGCCACCCCCAGCATCTCCGCTTGTTTGCCGACGCCGAGGCGATCCTCGGCCTGCCGCGCCACCTGTCGGTGCATCCCGGCGGGGTCGTAATTGCGCCGGGCATCCTCACCGATCTCGTCCCCCTGCACCTGGCGCAGAATGGGCTGGTCATCACGCAGTTTGACCTGGAGGCCGTCCAGCAGATGGGGCTGGTGAAGATCGACCTGCTGGGGACGCGCGGTCTGAGCGTGCTGGGCGATGTGGCCGAACAGGTTTCGCGCTGGAACCGCACCACGCTGGCGACGCCGCTGGCCGTGCTGGACGCCATCCCGCCGGATGATGCAGACACGGCCGCGCTGGTGGCGGCCACGCGCACGATTGGCTGTTTCCAGATCGAAAGCCCCGGGATGCGCTCCACCCTGCGCGAAATTCAGGCGCGCTCCCCCGCCGATCTGCTGGTGGCGCTCGCCCTTTACCGCCCCGGCCCGATGACCGGCGGGCTGAAGGATGCGTTTGTAGCCCGGCATTTGGGGCAGGCCCCCGTGGAGCACCTGCACCCGGCGCTTGCCCCGCTGCTGGCCGACACGCACGGCGTCATCCTCTACCAGGAACAGGTGCTGCGGATCGCCTTCGGGCTGGCCGGGCTGTCGCTGGCCGACGCCGACCTCCTGCGGCGGGCGATGAGCCACTTTGACCCCGGCGACCAGATGCGCACCCTCAAAGCCCGCTTCATCGAGGGCGCGGAAGAAAAGAGCGAAGTGCCGCCGGAAACGGGTGAGCAAATCTGGGAGTTGATGGCGGCCTTTGCCGGGTACGGTTTCCCCAAGGCGCACGCCGCCTCCTATGCGCAAGTGGCGTGGCATTCGGCGTGGTGCAAGGCGCATTACCCCGCTGAATTCATGGCCGCCGTCCTTGCCAACTGGGGCGGGTTCTACAGCCAGCGCATTTACATCAACGAGGCGCGCCGCCTCGGGCTGGCCCTCCACCCGCCCCACATCCACCACTCACTGGGCGAGTTCCGCGCCACGTACCCCGCGGGTGGCCCGGCGCTCTATATGGGCCTCAACCAGGTCAAGGGACTGACCCGCCGCACCCAAAAGCAGATCATCGCCCTCCGCCCGTTCCGCTCCCTCGCCGACTTCCTCACCCGCGCCGACCCGCGCCCCAGCGAGGCCGAACACCTGATCAAAATCGGCGCGCTCACCGGGTTCGGGAGCATCCCCGCCCTGCTCGGCCAGTTGGCGCAGGGCGGCTGGCGGCGCGCCCAGCCGCGGCTCTTTGAACTGGACGAAGCCGCATCCGCCGATGAACTCCCCCTCGCTGACCGCCTGGCCAACCAACAGGAAATCCTCGGCCTGGCCGTCGAGGCCCACCCGCTTGAACTCGTCCCGGCGGCTATCCGCGAGCGCGCCGGGGCCACGCCCATTGACGAGGCCCTCACCCACCCCGGCGGCCCGGTGCAGGTCTTGGGGCTGCGGCAAACCCTCCAGCGCTTTTTCCAGCAGGGCGAAATCCGCTACGTCCTCGAACTCGAAGACCTGACCGGCGTGCTCAAAATCGTCTTCCCCGAAACCTTCCACCGCCGCCACAAAGCCGTGCTGAACACGCGCGCCCCGCTCATCGTGCGCGGCGAGGTTCATTCGGATTGGCTGTGGGAGGAGGGCGCGCTGTTTGCGAGCCAGGTGGAATTACTAACCCCCCTCTAACTCCCCCCGTAAACGGGGGGGAGAACAGGTTCCTCCCTCAAGTCAAACTTTGGAAACCAACCAGCCTCCCCCCGCACGCGGGGGGACGGGAGGGGGGTTGCCTGCAAAAAAACAGGAGGCCGTCCCCCCGGACGACCTCCTGTCACTTCATGGGTTTTGGAGCAACCTCTTCCCCCAAATCATCCCTTCGATTTGGGGGAAGGCCGGGATGGGGGCCTCTAGTCCTGCCGCACGATGACGGGCAGGTAGAGTTGATAGGGCGCAGAACCGCCCGTTACCGTCACCGTCACCGGGATCACGAACTGGGGATTCTCCGGATCATTGGTCACAATCACGATCGTAGCCGTGTACTCGCCGGGCAACAGGTCGGCGGCATCCACTGTAACCGTCAGCACGGTGCTGGTCCCACCAGGGACAATCCCGGATGGAAGATCAACCGACAACCACGGCACATCCGAATAGATGGAATAGCAACTTTCGCCGGGGCGTTCCTGGAACAGGGTGCGCCCCGTGATCACGAAGAAGTTGGTATCCAACCCGCCCACCGACCAGACTTCGGGGCTGGCCGGGTCAAACAGGCCCTGCGTACAGAACCCGGCGTTGTTTGCCTGCAAGGCCACCGGGATCGGGTCAGCCGGGTCCACCCACGCCCCGCCCGGCCAGGCCGAGAGGTCGAGGGTTTCCACCGTATTCACCGCTTCAAAGAAGAAGCCGCCATCCTCATCGCCGCCAATCGCCACCAGGCTCCCGGCGGTGGCCGCCAGGGCGAAGTCGGCGCGGGCGCTGTCAAACGCCGGGCCAAGCCCCCAGGCATCATTCGCCAGATCATACCGCTGCGTGGACGGGCTGTTGAGCGCGGGCGCATCCACCCCCCACCCGCCGACGATGTAGACATACTGCCCAACCTGGGCAAACCCGGCGTTGCTGACCGCGGCCACCATCGGGGTGCCGCTGCCCACCCAGGTATCGGTGGCGATGTCATAGATATTCACTTCATCGGAGATACCGCTGCCGGGGAAGAAATCATCATCCCCGCCGATCAGGAACACCTGCCCATCCCAGGCCGCCGCCGCCGCACCCTCGACCGCCCGTGGCAGCGTGGCGCCCACGCCCCAGGCATCCTGGTTGATGTCATAAACGTACATCTCATCGGTGCCGTCCCCGCCCAGCAGGTAGATTTTCCCCTGGTAACAGGCCGCCACGGGAGCCTCATGCCCGGCGGGCAAATCGGCCAGCTGCGTCCAACCATTCGCGGCGGTGTCAAACCGCCAGAGCGAGGTCGAAATCCCAAACGTGATCCCATCGATCCCGCTCATCACGTAGTAACTGTCCGGCTGCTCGTAACATTGCGCCGAGGCATAGCGGATGACGCCCTCCGGGTGATCGGTGGCGCTAAACCAGCCGGAGAATGAATCTTCGGATGGATTCGGGTTGAGGGAAAGGGTGCGGATCGAGGCTGGGCCGGAGAGGCCGCTGCCGGGGACGAAGCCCGCGGGGGTCCCTGGCAACCCCGGGGCGGATACCGCTCCCAATGGGTTGAGGCTCTCGAAGGCTGCATACACGAGATCGCCCGCACCAGTATTGCCGAGGGTGAGCGTCGTATCCGCTGTACCGCCCTGCGCCACAATCAGGTTGATCTGGCTGGCGGGCGGGTCAGCGCATGGCACATCCAGGCGCAAAGCTACATCGTGGGTGGCCGTACCCCCGGCCGTGATGACGGCGTTGAACGTCTGCGACACATAACCGGCAAGGGAGACAGTAACGCTGTACGTCCCCGCATCCAGCCAGTACGTGTAGAGGCCGTTGGCATTGCTCTCCGTGCTGGCAACGCCCGCGATGTCCACGATGGCCTGGTTAAGCGCTCCGAGGCCGGCGTCACAGTAACCGAGCCCGGTGACTATCCCCGTGAGACTGCCCCACCCCTCGGGCGCGTTGACCGTCATCGTGACCGGGACCACAACATCGCCATAGGGGGCGCTGTTCTTGACCACGACGGAGGCAGTGTAATCGCCCGGCTGTACGACTTCAGGCACGCTGGCATCGAAAGCCACCGTGATCGAAACCGAGCCATCGGCCTCAACCGTCCCCGTGATCGGTTCGGTGGAGAGCCAGGGGACATCCCCGGCAGTCTGGAGGTAGATGATGCTGTTATGGACGATCAACGGGATGTCGCCCCCCCAGGCGTAGCCATCGGCGATAAAGGTATTGAGGGCGACCACCTGATCCTGGACAGCGACAAACTCGTCGTCGGTCCAGCTGGCGACCAGCTCCGCTTTCGGGGAGAGGTCCATCACCTGCCGGAGAGAATCCGAGGCAAAGGTGACGCCCGCCATAATCGGGTGGCCCGGATCATACGCGCCCAACTCGGCATAGGAGAACCAATCCCCCGTCCCGATGAAGGGGCTGTACCCTTCATCCATAAAGCGTCCCTGCAGGCCCCAGCCATTCCCGCCGGGATCGAAGAAGGTGGGCACGGTCTGGACGACCGTGCCGCCCGCATCCACATAATCGGCGAGTACGTCGCCCATCGCCACGGGGTCAGAGAAGGCATTGTTGGCAAGCACAATGACGGTGTCATAGGCTTGCAGTTCTGCGAGGGTGGGCGTGCCGATGCGGGCGTCAAAGTAATCGACCACGGCAAGATCGGGGTAAGCCAGGAGCATGGACTGGATCTGGCTGGCATCGCCCGCGCCGACGATCAGGACGGTGGAGGAAGAGCTGGAGAACAGCGCGCCCGCCGGGGGCAGATAACTGAAGGGCTGGCTGGCAACCGGTGGGACGCCCAGCCCCTGTGCGTAGCTGGCGGGCTGGTTCCCGGCAGGTGTGTAGCCGGGGACGGTGACAGGTTGGAGGCTGGCCGGGGTGAAGCTCCCGTTTTTCTCCTTGATCTGGAAGGTTGCGGCGAGGTTGCCGGTGTTGCCGAGGACAAATTCCGAGGTGGTGGAGCCGCCCAAGGCAACGGTAACCTGGAGGGAGTTGGGTGTGGAAACGAGCAAACCGGCGGGCAGGTTAAATTCCTGCCAGACAGCGCCCCCGGCGGGTACGGTGGGGTTTTCTTCCTCCGAACCATACCCGGCGAGGCTGGCTGTGACTGGCTGTATCCCGTCCTCGGCAAAGACGATGTAGAAACCATCACTGAGGGCATCGTCATCCGGGGTGGATTGGGTATAGGCCGTGCCATCCGTGCTGGCGACGGTTGCGCCATTCAAGGGGGCCAGGGTATTTTGGTCATAGACGTAGCCGGAGACCAACCCACCTTCCAGCGGCTCACAGGGAACGACAGGCGGGCCAGGGACAAAGATGTCCACGCTGACGCCATCCACGTAAAAGCCGGGGTAGGTGACCGTGCCGTCGGTTTGCAGGCCAAAGCGCACCTGGAATTCCGGGGTGGCGTAGGAGGCGTCGAGTTCGATGAAGGTCTTGATCCAGTCGGTGGTGACGATGCCGCTGGTGGTGTAGACCTGCGTCCAGTTGAACCCGTCGCTGGTGACATCCACGAAGGCAAAGTCGTAGTTTTGTTCGGTCTGGAGCCATTGGAACCAGGAGAGGAGCATGAAGTCGCCTCCGCCTCCACCGCCTCCGCCCTCACCCAACTGTAATGCCTGGGCGGCGGCGTTAAAGCCAGTCAGGTCAATGACCGCGGAGGTGAGGTATCCATTCTCATTGTTGCCGTAATCATCATCGAGGTCCGTGCCCCAGGCGTTGTCGCCGGAGTACGCGCCGGACGGGCCGCGGGTGGGCGTGCCCCACTCCCAGGAGGTGACCCCGGAGGTGAGATAGCTCCCATTGTTCGTCTCGAAGTCCTCGGCATACAGGTTGGGCGGCGGGACAGCCGCGCCCACGCCGACATCATCCACGTAGAAACCGGCGGCGACTACACTGCCATCGCTGGTGAGGACGAAGCGCAACATGAAGTTGCTGACGGCGTAGGTGGAATCGAGGTAGACGGTGTATTTCGTCCACTGGTTGTTGACCTGCCCGTCAATCGGGCCAAAGACGGGTGTCCAGGTGCCGCCGCCGTCATTGCTGACTTCCACCGAGCCAAAGTCGCAGCATTGCTCGGTTTGCAGCCATTGCCACCAGGAGACGATGATACTGCCGCCGCCACCGCCGCCGCCACCTTCGGTCGCAAAGGCGCTCAGGTCAATTTCGGGCGAGATGATGTAGCTGTTTTCGCCATCGTTGTAGTTGCCCGCGAGGTTGGTGGCCCAGGCGTTTTGCCCGGAGTGCGCGCCGCCCGGCCCGCTGGTTGGCTGGCCCCACTCCCAGGAGGGGTTGCTGCCCCCCACGGTGAAGCCGCCATCCCCGGCTTCAAAGTCTGCGGAAAAGACAAAATCGGGTACATAGCCGGGGGCGGTACACGCGGCGAGGTCAGCGGTCAGGGCGAAGTCTTCGGTCTGGTTGCCCGCGAGGGGGGCCAGAGGGCGCGTTTCCACTGCGTAGCCCCCCGTCCAGGCAGTCACTTTGAAGGTATAGGGGCTGCCACCGGCAAGGCCAACACTGTATTCGCCGGTCAGGGGATCAGTCCAGACCGGGCCGCCGGGGTAGCCGGTGATGTCAATTTTGGCGTAGAGCGGCCAGCCGGTATCGGCGTCGATGATCTGACCGGACACGGTAAAGGTCGGGGCCGGGTCAAGCGCAAAGTCCTGCACCGTAGTGGTACCGGAGATGATGTCCACGCCGGTCGCAATGCCGGGATAATAGCCATAGGCGGTGGCCGTGACCACGTAGGTGCCTTCCAGCAGGGTTGTGGTGTAGATGCCCGCCGGGTCGGTGAGTGTGTATCCGGTTTTGGTAATGCTGGCCGTGGCGCGGATGCTGGCGTCCGGGATGCCCTGGCTGTTGGAACTATCCGTGACCTCGCCGCTGAGCGTGCCATGCGGGCCGCCGCAGGACGGGATGCGGAAGACACCGATGCGGGTGTTCCAGTCAAAGCCGCTGTCGTTCACGTCATGATATTCAGTGGTGAACCAGAACGTACAGCCATCCACCGGATCGACGGTCATATTCGAGTAATCCCCCCAGCGGTGAATATCGGTCTGCACGCCGCCGCCGGACCACATCTCAGCCTCGGGGGACAGGGTCCCCAGCGGGTCGCCGGCCAGCCGGGTGGCGTAGCGGATGGAGGGAATCGTTGTGCCGCTGGATACGCTGTACCCCAGCGCGACATTCCCGCTGATGTCCATCGCAATGCTGCCCATCCAGCGGGAATCGGTATCCGGGTCGTAGGTGCCTTCCTGGTGCAGGGTGTACGTGCTGCCGGTTTTGTGAACTTCAAACCAGCGGATAGCGCCGCGGTTGGTATCATCGGGGTCAACGGTAAAGTTGCCGACCATGGCCGCATAGCCGCCAAAGTTGCGGTATTGGAAGCGAAACATGGGCCACCAGGAGAGGTCATCGAGTTGCTGGCCCGTGCCCGGCTGTTCGATACAGCCGCCCGCAAAAAAGCCGCAGACGGTGTAGTTGAAGGGGGCGATGGCCAGCTCTTCCGCCAGGGTAAAGGTGGAATTTGCAGGAGTCCCCCAATCCACATCAAATTCGTAGAGGGCCAAACGCTCGGTACCGGCGGGGTGGCCTTGTCCATCGGGATGATAGAAGGTGTAGAAGATACCGGGGTCCCCGGTGGGAGGCGCAAGCTGTCCATCCGCATCGGCGGGCATCATCAGGTTGGCGAGATCGCCAAAGGATTGCCGGGTGGCGGGTTCGCCCGCCAGCATGCTCACGCGGTCAAAGGCGTGGACGTAATAGGCATTCGGGAAGCCGGTGTTGGTGCCCATGTAGTAGGCGTCCGGCCACATGCCGATCTTGGGGTAATCGGGGAAGTCGGGGACGGGGATTTCATAGAGGTAATAGGTGCCGAGCGGGTCGGGCGTGGTGGAAATGGCGAAGCACATCGCCAACGGGCCGCTTAAGCCAAATTGGGTCAGCACCCAGCGGTCGGCCAGGTCATCGTAGAGAACGACGGGGTCGCCGAAATTATTGGTGCATTGCCCCCCGAGGGGCGCAAAGAGTTCGCCCGCCGGGGTCGGGGGGATCAACGGGGACGGTTCGATCCCATTGTCCGGGTCCCCCTTGTCCCAAATCTGGAACGAGAAGTTGGTCATCTGGATGTAATGATTGGGGCCGACATCGCCATTGGTATCGGGCGGGGTAACGCCGGAGAGCGAGGGGACGCCCTCAAAGGTAACGAGCGGGAGTGGCGTCTGCCCACCATTCACACTGTTGGCGGTGAGCGAGTCCACGCCGATCGGGGTGCCTGATTCCCCAATGCCGCCGCCCAGCCAATGGAACGGGTTGACTTCGCGGGCAAGCACTTGCTCCGGCTTGTGGCGCACGAGGTCGCGGACGGCTTCGCTGAGGATGGGACTGACCGGTTCGCTGACGTCAAAGGTGAGGGCGTCCGGTTGCGAGGCGGCGCGGGCATTGGCCTGTGCGCCAAGGGTAACAAGCGCTCCCAGCGCCACAAGCGCCAGGATCATCCAGGTTTTGGAAGTGCGTTTCATAGTGTGTGTACCTCTGGGAAAATGGATTGGGGGGTTGGTGGATGGAGGGGGCCGCCTGCGGGAAACGGCTGCGACATGGTCAGACGATTTCGGGAATGGCGCGGTTCCCGGTTATGGCGTATTCCGTATTACGTATTTCGTATTGCGTATTGCGTATCCTGACTTTACGCAATACGCAATACGGTTATTCATTTCTCATTCCAGTTAACCGGAAAAACGACGTAGGCAAAACGGGTATGGCTGGGCGTGCCAAAAGTGATGCTGGAACCTTTGGGAATGTAGATCATATCACCGGGTCCGCCGCGGACTTGTTCTTTTCCCCGGGTGATGATCAACTCGCCCTCCAGGATAATGTCCACCTCATCATAATTCAGCGTCCAATGCAGTTCACCGTGGCCGCCGGGGGGCGCGGTCAAGGTCATGTAGCCAGCCCCCATCGGGGAGCGGTCTCCCGTTGTGACGACATCCCGGAGGCCGACCTCCAGCCCCGGGGTCTGGGCGCCCTCCAGGAAACGATCCACCTGCACCCCGGCGCCGCGCACCACCTTGAGCGGGGGCAACGCGGCGGGGGCCACGTGCAGGGCCGCCCCGGTTTCCGCCTCCCGCACCAGCCGGACGCTTAGCGAAAACGCCGTATCCGCGGCTTCGTCCGTGACGACGTCATTCGGGCCAAGCACAAGCGTGGCGGCTTTGTCGCGCGCAAGGCGGCGGATATCTTCGGCGGTGAAGGTTTGGCGGGGCATGGAGGAGGGGGGGAGACACGTATACAAGTAGACAAGGTAAACAGGTAAATTCAACACCTGTTTACCTGTTTACCTGTTTACCTGTTTACTTGTCTACCAGTTTCACCTGTTTACTTCGCCTTACCCCGTCCGCCCATCGCCCCGCGCGTGCCCTGCGGGAGGATCATCTCAACATCCGCATGCGGGCGGGGGATGACATGGACGGAGGCGAGTTCGCCCACGCGTTTGGCGGCAGCGGCCCCGGCATCGGTGGCGGCCTTCACCGCGCCGACATCGCCGCGCACCATCACGGTGACGTAGCCGCCACCGACATATTCACTGCCGATCAAAACGACATTGGCGGCTTTGACCATCGCATCGGCGGCTTCGATGGCGCCGACGAGACCGCGGGTCTCGACCATTCCGAGGGCTATCATGGAGGCATCTGTGGGCATGGGAAAATCTCCTTTGAGCGTAATGAGTAAAAAGTAATTGAGTGATTACTTGATTACTTCATCACTTATCACTCGTTAAAAGTTCATCGGATTCGCTGCCACTTCCAACACCTTATTCTGGAAGGCGGTGGCGGCGGCTTTGCAGGCGGGCTGGTCGCCGGTGAGCATAACGCCCATATAGTTCGTTTCCGAGGGCGGCATGGTGAGGGCGGCGATGCGAACGCTGGCGGCTTTCAGCGCGGCATCGAGGGCGACCAGCCCCTCATTGGGCGGGGCGACAAGGTAGGCAATCGGGGCCCCAGTAGGGATGTTGCACACTTTGGACAGGTAAGTTCCCGTTCGAGAGATGACGTGGGGGAAGAAAGCGATGGAATCGTCTTCGTTCGCGGAGTACCAGATCGCTTTCGTTTTGATATAGTCCACGGCGGCATTCAGCCCGGCGCGCACCTCGGCGGGATTCGGCCCGGCGATAATCGCCATGATCTCGCCAGAGAGTTTGCCGGAGGTGTGTTTGGCCCCCGCATAGAACGATTTGGCGTAAACGACTTCCACGTCAGCCATTTTGGTGGCTTCATCAATGGCGACATAGGTGGCATCATCATTGTCCACGCTCAGCAGGCCAATGGAGCGTTGATCGGGGCGCAGGTTGAGTTGATCGGCGAGGCCGCGGTCCACCTGGGGGATCAGTTGGACGGCGAGGGAGATTCCGTAGAGGGGGGAGAGGAGGGGCATGGGGACTCCGCAATAAGTATTATTTACTTTTGTATAAATCAGATAACCAATTCTGCAGCTTTCTCTTCGAGGGCGATTAGTTTGGAGCGATTCTTATTATAGAGTTCATAACATCGTTGGAGTTCGCTAACAATACTCCCTTGGCCAGTATACAAAACAGTCAATTCTTCCCTTGCCCTAGTCAAGGCAACATACATTATTTTAGTATCATCGTAATTATCGTCTGTTCCGGAATATGCCTCGGCATTGAGGATTATAACTTTAGGCGCATCCAGGCCTTTCGCCGAGATGGCGGTTGAAATCTTCACGCTGTCCTGCTCCCACTTGAATGTGTTTTTTGTTTCCATGCTTTCCGTGATCCATTCATGTGGGATTTTTTCGTTTTTCAGGCATTGCATTAGCTTTTCTACAATTGCAAAGCCCCGGTAATGCTTACTGTAATAAATGATCAGCACATTTCTCCAGGAGTACCCGCTTTTCCCAATTGATTTGATTTCCTCAATACAGATTTCGATTTGTTCGTCCAACGATCTGCATTCAATCAATTTTGGATCGACACCGCGCTTAGGCGTGAACTGCAAATCCGGATTTTCGTCGTAAAACTTTTTTATGTCCCCTAAAAGAAAGCCGGCAAATCCCCAGACTCGCGCAGAATTTCTATAGATTTTCCTGAGAATTTTTGACCTGTCGCCCGTCATTGGAATCCCCAAGCTGGACCAAGTAAAGTTTCTCGATTTGAATACCCTTTGGGCATCATCGGCCGCAATTAGAAGATTTTTTTGTTTTGGATCTTCGCCCTTTAGCATTTTTTGAAACAAAAATTGGAGCCACTCATCCTGAAAATCCTGAGCCTCATCCACAATAATCACGTCATATCTCTCAAAATCACTGGGGATAAGTGACGATAATCTTTGCGAAACTACCTCTTCAAAGTCGTCATCGGATGATCTCGGAAAATACCCGACTTCGCGATGCCTTCTTACAAGCTGCCGGGCATATTCCATGAAGTGCAAAATTGGAATTCCCGTTGACCTGTAGATATCATTATGGGCTTTTGAACTGAAAGGTATATTGATGCCATCAAAAGCCTGTCGCATGTAATTCGCCAAACTCACATTCCAGCAGAGTACTAGTATCCTAATATTGGTATTCTGACTTTCTGCATTTGACACCAATAATTTGGCACGCATAAGCATTATTAGCGTTTTTCCCGTTCCCGCTATGCCCCGCATCAGCCTGGGCCCACTCCCCAGATCTTTTGCCAACTCTTCCTGTTCAACATCAATAGCGAAAACGTCGGCACCAAGCTTATCGGCGAGCTCAATTTTTCCTTCAGGCTTTATCCCAGGCAGCAGACCTTCGCGCCCACCTGGAGCATCAATCGTATTTTCTTCTCTCAAGCATCGGCGAATTGCAAGTTGCATCTCAGCTGTGAGCGGTGTTTTTAGCTCTTGTGAATTGAAGTAAAGTCTATTAATAAATATTGTTTGATTCCGTACCTCCTTATGGAAGATGATGTGATCACGATCAAGCTCGAGGTTTTCTTTGTTTAGCCCAAGTTCTACAAACTCTTCTTCGGTTAAGTTTGGAAATACCACAAAATATTGAATGGGAAAAAGGAGTTTGTCGTGTTTTCCAACCAATGAAGGTTCGAGCTCCAACATTTCGGATGCTTCTTCCAAATAAACCTTGCATTTTCTGATTGGATTCTTGACTTTAATGGTCTTCCCGCCGCTAACCATGATCTTTATTTCAGTAGGGGACGCCCCGACGATCGTGGACTTTCCCCAATCCTTCACTTCCAAAATAATAATACCGCGCTTAGGGTCAAGAACCATAAAATCGGGTTTTCTTGACCGTGCTCCTAAGACTACTTCATACCATACTCTACAATCGTCGGATAAATTCTTGAGGATCGAAAATACTCTCTCTTCACCCGGTTCCTTGAATTCGTAATTACTTAAATTGCTTGGGAAAATTCTCGCCATCGAAGGTTACCTCCATTGTGACAATGATGGGTAGATCATAGAGAGTCGAACTTTAGTAACCAGTAACCGTTATTTCGCCAACTTCAACTTAACGCCTGATGCTTCGTGCTTTCGCATCTTTTGGGCGATTTGGACGACGAAGGCGCCGGCTTCGAGGGGGTTGGTGCCGCCGTTTTCAAAAATATTGCAGACGACATCGCGGTCGGCATCCGTGTCGCCGTATTTGGGTTTGTAACCCATGTAGGCGCTCATGGATTCGGCGCGGCCCAGGCCGGGGCGCTCGCCGATCAGGAGGATGACCACATCCGGCTGGATCAGGTCGCCGATGTCGTTCATGATCCCGACGCGGGCGTATTTGACGAATAAGGGTGTGCCGAGGGTGAGGCCCGCGCTCTTCACCCCTTGCTGGATGACGGGGAACATCTGGCGCAGGTTGGCTTCCACAGCGGCGGCGGAGAGGCCGTCACCGACGACGAGCTGCACGTTGATATTCTTCTGGCATTTCTCGTTGATCAGGCGTTTGGCTTCGTCGTTGAGCAGGCGGCCCAAATCGGGGCGGAGGAGGTATTCCTGTTTGCCGCGGGTGACTTTGGTCTGGACAGTGAAGAGATTGAATTCGTCGAGGAGCTTTTGATCCACGTCGCGGTAGAGGGCATCCTGGGTGACGGCGTGATCGCCCTGGAAGAGGAGGAGCGATGCGGTGCGGACACGCGGCCCGGCGCGCCCCACGCCGATCCGGGCGGTGGTGGAGGCCATGAGGGCGCGCAGGCCCTGGAGGTCTTTGGGGTTTTTGATGTGCGGGGTCAGGCGGGCTTCGGGGGTGGTGGGGTCGGGGAGGTCAATGTGGAGGGATTGGGCGATTGGGCGATTGGGCGATTGGGGGGGCGCGGAGGATGTTTGGGGTGCGGCGACCCCGGTGAACCCGGAGGTTGAGCCGGTGGTTTTGATCACACCAGACTCTTTTAGTTCGCGGATTACCGCTTCGACAATCGTGTTCAGTTGGGCGTCATCCATAAATATTGCTCCAAATCATCCGTAGCTTAGGGGCTTGTCCCCGTCCAAGCGTCCGCAAGCGCCCACAAGGGGCTATGCTACGGCTATCGTTTGAGGAAGATCGTCGGGTCGCCGGCTTTGTCGGTGAGGATGCCGTTTTTGATCAGGCCGAGGTCTTCCATCCATTTTTCGAATTCGGGGGCGGGGCGCAGGCCGAAGAGTTGGCGCAGGGTGGGGGCGTCGTGGTAGGAGGTGGACTGGTAGGAGAGCATGGGGTCGTCGCCCATGGGGAGGCCCATGAAGTAGTTGCATCCGGCGGCGGTGAGCATGACGGCGAGGTTTTCGATGGCATTTTGGTCGGCGCGGGCGTGGTTGGTGTAGCAGGCGTCCACACCCATGGAGATGCCGGTGAGCTTGCCCATGAAGTGGTCTTCAAGGCCGGCGCGCTGGATTTGGCGGGCGTCGTATAAATATTCGGGGCCGATGAAGCCGACGACCGTGTTCACCTGGTAGGGGTGGTAACGTTTGGCGAGGCCATAACAGCGGGCCTCGAGGACGAGCTGATCCCAGCCGTTGTGCGCTTCGGCGGAGAGTTCCGCGCCCTGGCCGGTTTCAAAGTACATGAAGTTGGGGCCTTTGGGGAAGCAGTGTTTTTTGGCGAGGGCGTAGGCTTCGTCCAGCAGGCCAACGGAGATGCCAAAGGAGTCGTTGCCCTTTTGCGACCCGGCCAGCGATTGGAAAACCAGGCCGACGGGCGAGCCGGATTCCATGCACTTCATTTGCGTGGTGACGTGCGAGAGCACACAGTTTTGTGTGGGGATTTCCCAGGTTTGAATGACCTCGTAGGTCATGTCGAGCAGGCGGGAGACGGAGCCGTAGGAGTCGTCCACGGGGTTGATGCCGATGACGGAGTCGCCGGAGCCATAGGACAGGCCCTCGTAAATTTCGGCACGGATGCCTTCGGGGGAGTCGGTGGGATGGTTGGGCTGGTTGCGGGAGGCGAGCGTGCCGGGTTTGCCGATGGTGTTGTTGCAGTGGGCGCTGACGGGGATGCGCTTGGCGGCGTACATCAGGTCGAGGTTGGACATCAACTTGGTAACGCCCGCAATCATCTCGGCGGTGAGGCCGTTGGAGATGCGGCGGATCATGTCGGTGGAGGTGGTGTCCGCCAGCAGCCACTCCCGGAACTCCCCCACCGTCCAGCCCTTGATCTCGTTGTATACGGTTTGATCGACGCCGTTGAGGATCAGGCGGGTCACTTCGTCCTGTTCGTAAGGCACAGCGGGGGTATCGTGCAAAACGGACAGCGGCACTTCGGCGAGGACGAGTTTGGCGGCCACGCGTTCGGCGGCGCTCTCCGCACACACGCCCGCCAGCCGGTCACCGGATTTCTCCTCGTTGGCTTTGCCCATGAGCAGGCGGATGTCAGGGAATTCGTAGGTCTTGCCGTGAAGTTTGGTGCGGAGGAGCATGAGGGCGCCTTGATTTAGGTCAGGACATTTTTGGGAAATTTTTGTAGGCAGGATACATCACCAGCGCGGGGAGCAACAATGTCATAATATTCCAATGCCCGATCGAAAGCAGGATAATCTGAGCGATGAGTTCAAAACCGACGAACAAGTAAACGGCCCACTTTTTCATAAGCCAAAAGCCAATACTACAAAGAACATAATTGACACCGAAAAACGCAAAGTATATGGCAGTTGAAGTATCGGAATTTTCAACTCCTGAAGAAAAAGCCATGTAGAACCCCTGAAATCCCCCATAAATACCCAAGAGGCTGATGAGCGTTATAGAAAGCGGGCGTTTTGGTTTTGCTTCAATGTTTTCCATATCATCGTTCCTAATCATAAAAAATCAACGTCTTCACACTCAGCAACGCGGCCTGCCATCAGGCAGGCTTATTCGACACTTGGATTACTTTGCTCAAGTATCGATAAAAATTCGCGCACTGGTACAAACCGAACATTTTCAAACCGCTCAAGCACCAGCAAATCATCATCACCACTGACCACAAAATCCGCATTGCCAGCCAGGGCAATTTCGATCACATGATTGTCGTCCGGGTCACGGCAGACATTCACTTGCCTGTCCGGCTCCGCCCGCTCGCCCAACCTGATGATGAGTGTCAACAACTTCTCGATAGCTGCGCCATCCAGTTGATATTTCCGGCGAATACGAGGCAACTCCAGTTTTTCAATCAATTCATCCAGCATGAACTGGGAATAGACCAATATAAAACGCCCTTCTTCCACACGGACAATAATTGGCGCAACCGTACCCAACGGTTTTATGACCGCGCTTAGGAAGATATTCGTATCCACAACGGCGCGCGTCATGACATCGAAGCATGGCGTCGTGCGCGAATTTCATTCGTTGCCAACTCCAAATCAGCCGCGACTTCCTCCTCGGAATACTTGGCGTTCCTTTCACCGATTTTCATCCAGGTTTCGTTGAATCGGGCAATGACTTCCTCGCGCGAAAGCATTTTGATATATTCCTCATAGGAAATCACGACCGCAGAAGGTTTATCCTGGCGCGTCAGGATATATGTTATGCGGGTTCCCGTCACATCATCAAGAATATTATCCATATCCTTTTGCAACTCGGCCACCTCGATGGTCTTGTCCATGCAAACCTCCGATCAATGATAAAAAATCAGCGTCTTCACACACAATGGCACGACTCTTCCATCCATCAACGGCGTGCCGACATCAATAGTATCGCCTTCCGCCAGGCCCACCTGATCCATCGCGCGTGGAACCGTAATTCCCTATTATGCGACGGCAAAATCCGTCAGTTTGCGTTTCCACTCAGGGTGAAAGGCGAGCACAATGTCTTCGCGGGGGATGCCAGCGTCCAGGAGGGCCTGGGCAACACCGGCCTCCGTGCCATCATATTCGATCCAAATTTTGTCGTTTCGCAAGCGAAGATGAAGCAAAGCGCCGTGTGTCCGCATGTGCTGGTTCCAGCCAACGTACATGAGTTGGTAGCTGTCGCGCTCTTCGTCGAAAACCAGCAGGGTTTCGATGGTTTCCTGGCTGGTGCCGATCTGGGCATCCTCCGCCAGGATTTTTTTGATCAAGCCCCGGTATTTCTCTAGTTTATCCATCGCACAACCTCCTCGCGTTCCATGTCCACGACGATGATTTTTAGCGCGTAATCTTCAATCAAAACCTCCCCTGCAATATCCCGGAACAACTCATCATAGATGTCATGCCCCAGCGCGATATAAAGAATTCTCTCCGGCTTCGATCTTGCCAGCCAGCTTTTGTAAAGGACAAATTGCCCCAACGCCCTTTCAAGGTCAGTGATCAAAGAAATGCCCAGAAAGCTTTTGATCTCAACGACAATTTTCCGCTCCCCTTTTTCAGCCCCCAGCAATTTTTCCGCCCCCAAATCAGCAAATACCTTGCGGATCCCAAATTCAATCGGGAACGGGTCGTGGGTAATCTTCCAGCCATCTTTGACAAGGGCATTTTTTACAAGGTCGTGGACAAGGTCACGGGTCATGGTTTGATTATACTTCCGCGGATTACCGGGGTTCACTGATAAAAAATCAACGTCTTCACACTCAGCGGCACCACCCGTCCATCCATCAACGGTGTGCCGACATCAATATAATCGCCTTCCGCCAGACCCACCTGGTCAATCACGAGTAATGACCGCTCAGGGACCAGCCCTTTCAACGTCTGTCCCAGCGCCTGGGCGTAATCCCGTTCAATAATGACAATGAGGGGCCTCTCCGGGGGCAGGTTCCCCGAAAACTCCCTCAGCCCGTTGGCGAGCTGGGTAAGCAAAGTATAGTCCAATGCCCGGTTGAGTTCCACCGCAATCGCGAACGGGTCGGAGGCCACGTTGACATCCCAGCGGCGCACGGCGGCAGAAATCGCCGCGGACACGGCCGCGGGGTGCAGCTCCCCGTCGAGCGCGGGCCGGATCACGGGGACATTCTTGATCGGCAGGATTTGCCGCTCCGCCCAAATCGTCGAGCCGGAGAGTGTAACCGTCTGCGTCCCGGCGCCGAGGACGGTGGCGCGCAGGGTTTGGGCGGGCCGGGCCACCTCATAGGCGCGCAGCCCCGCATGGGTGCGCAGGGACTCGGCGAGCAGGGGGCCAAGATCATCATGGAGGGTCACATCCCCCAGTGAACGGAGCGGGATTGGGTTGTAATAATAATGCCCGATGCCCCCCGAAAACATCAGCACGGTTCCCTTCCCGGATACGCTGGCAGGCGGCGTGAGATACAGCTTTTGCGCCAGCGGCGAAGATGTGCCTTCCACCAGTTCGAGCGTCATATCCGCCATGCGATCCGTAAAACCGCGCAACTGCTCCAGCGACGGCAAATCTCCAATCTCCAGTCTCATCCCCAAATCAGCGAGGATGTGTTTCGCGGGTTCCGCAATATGCCGGATTTTTCCGCTGGCGTGGTCAATGATCAGGATGCGCCCGCCATAATTCATCGCCGCGACGCTGATGGGATTCCCCGCCCGGAAGGTGGCGCTGTTGGCGCTGCCGCCGCCAATGTCCACACACGTCACGGTCGCATAATGCGCCTGCGAATACTCCGCCGCGCCCGCGCCGCGCCCGGCGATCAGGCTCTCCACGTTTGGCCCGGCGACGCTGACGACAAAATCCCCCGCCAGCCCGGCGAGGGCACGCAGGATTTCATCGGCGTTCTTCTTCTTCGCTGTCTCGCCAGTGATGATGACTGCGCCCGTTTCCACATCCCTGGGGTCCACCCCGGCGGCGGCATATTCCCGGCGGACGATCTCCTTGAGGGCCTCGGCGTCGATCGTGTCGGCGTCGAGCAGGGGCGTGAAAACGATGGGGCTTTGATAGATGACCTTGCGGTCAGTGATACTGATGCGCGGGATTTGCCCCGCCCGCGCCACGTCCTTCAGCCCCAGCCGCGAGAAGATGACCTGGGTCGTGGTGGTGCCTACATCGAGGCCAACAGAGAGGAGGGAGCGGGAGTCGGGGTCGGGCATGGGGGAAGGGCGTTTTACTTATCACTCATCACTTATTACCGAGTGATAAGTAATGAGTGATAAGTGATACGGGCTGGCCGATCTATTCCTTTTTGTACGTGAACGTCCCGCCCTCTTCCAACGAGTCGATCACGCCCACGATGACGGCGTCCACAGGCAGGCCGCGGGTGAAGCTGGTAAAGCGGGCGGAGGAATATTCGGTGACGAGGACGAGGTCGCCGCGCCCGGCGCTGACCGTGTCCACGGCGACGTATGGCTCGCCCACCGGCTGGCCGGCGGTATCCGCGGTGCGCACGATCAGGAGCTTGCGCCCAAGCAGGGCTTCATCCTTGATGGTGGAAACGGTGGAACCGATGACGAGGGCGATGCGCATGGGGGCCTCTTTGGCAATGGAGATTGGAGACTGGTCCTGAGCGAAGTCGAAGGATTGGTAATTGGTGATTGGTGATTGGTAATTGATAATTGCGATTTACCAGTTACCGGGCAATTCAAATGGATATCGGCGGAATACTCCTAATGCCCGGATTGTAATGGATGAACCACATTCGGACAAATCGGGGCGTTTGAGCCTGCAAAATAAAGAGATTGGGGATTGGGAGATTGTCTGACCAATCTCCAATCTCCAATCTCATTGTTTAAGCGTTTACTGGCGCGATTTGTTGCGTCTACTCGCCGTATTTCTTTTCGATCTCAGCGATCATCTGCTGGCGCTCGGCGATCTTTTTGCCTTGGGGAACGCCTTCAAATGATTTGTTTATACCGGCAAACCACAGAATGGGAAGTATCACTACCATCCCCACAGTCAGATAGAAAACTGGAGTATTTGGAGGGAAAAAACCCGTGGTGGTGAGGAGGACGACACCGATGGAAGCAACAATGGCGATAGGCTTGGACCAAGCACCTAAATTGAATGGCCCTTTTTCTGTCCAGGTCTTGCCTTCGGCGAAGATACCTGCAATGACTGGCATCGCGTAGGAGATATACAGGAAGACTGCACAGCCTGTAGCAAGCACGAGGAAGATGTCCACGCCTTCCAAGCCAAGTTTAGCGCCAATGATACCCGTTAGCGATGTGACGAATGCCAACACAGCGCCTGTCCAAATGGCATAAGTGGGTGTGCGATATTGCGTGCTGACGTGGGAGAGGAAACCAGAGGCTGGCAAGCCGCCGTCGCGGGCAAAAGCAAACATCATCCGTGACGTGGAGGTGAGACCAGCGAGGGCGCAGATATAGTTTACGACCACGAAGCCAATTGCCAGGAACAACTTTAATCCCGCCGGCATCAGGGATGCGCTCCACATATAGAAGAAGGAGCTAAATCCTGCCGCCGCGCCCTCGTCCAGGCTGGGCATGGTTAGCACAAACGCCGCCACCATCACGAGACCAAACGTCCAGGAATAGAATACCGAAGTCCACATTCCTTTTGGCACATTAACCTGTGCGTCATGGGTTTCTTCGGAGGTGTGCCCGGAAGCGTCAAAGCCCGTAATCGTGTACATCACGTAGATCAACCCAAAGAAGAAGGCAAGGAACAGATTGGGTACTGCGTTCGGGATCACGTTGCCGCCCGGTTCGCCTGTGTAGTTTGTGAAATTCGTCAGGCGGGAGAAATCGAGCGGAACCGGCGAGCCCACAAACAATGCGATGATGAAGATGATCGTCAGGGCAAAGATCAGGTAGCCGCTCAAGTCGGTGAGCTTGGTCGTGACATTGATTCCGTAATGATTGAACAACGCCTGAGTGATCAAAGCCAGAGTGACAAAGATATGCTGGGCGTTAATGTTCCAGTTGGTGGCGTCCATTCCCAGGAAATTTCCACCGAGCACGGTGTCAATCAGCAGGCCCTTGAAGAAGACCTGATAGAGGAACACATCCACCGAGGCAACAACAAAGAGCAGGCCCAGCAGGTTGAACCATGCGGTGAGCCAGCCCAAAAACTTTCCACCAAGGATGGAGCCCCAGTGGTACAAGCCGCCCGCGGTCGGGTAGGCAGATGCGATTTGTCCCATACTTAAAGAGACCAAAAACGCAAACAAACCGCCAACAAGCCAGCCGATGAAAGCGCCACCACCCCCTGTGGAATTGAAAGCGGCGTAGAAGGAGGAAATCCCGCCCGCCAGGATGCAAATGATCGAGAACGAAATGGCAAAGTTGGAAAATCCGCCCATGCGCCGGGCGAGTTCCTGGGCATAGCCCATCTTGTGTAAAACCTGCTTGTCATGCTCCTGCGATTTATTAGACATTTCATTTATCTCCAGTATTGAATTTGATATGCGGGGAGTGAGGGGGTGGCTGACACTTTTGGCAATTCGCCATAAACTTTCGCCTCCAAAATGAACCGGGATTCAGACAGTCCATCTATATAACCCTGTCACAAATGAAACGTGACGAGCAGGCAGTATTCTCATAAAACCGTGCCGCGCCTACACCACCAACCGGTAGCCCACGCCGCGCACCGTCATCAGCCGCGCCGGCTGGCGCGGCTCGGCCTCGAGTACCTGGCGCAACTCATGCACCCGCCAGCGCGCCAGCGTCCTGGCCTCCACCGCGATCACATCATACCCCTGCGACTCCTGCACCAGCGCCCGGTACCCCACCGTCGTCGGGGCGTGGCGCACCAGCGTCATCAGGTAATCAAAATTGCTCCCGGATAATGTCAGGTAGCGGCCATCCAGCGTGGCGTGGCGGGCGTGCAAGTCCAGCACAAACCCGCCCTTGACCAGCACCCGCCCCGGCGCGGCGGGCGGCACCGCGGCCAGCAGGCTCGTGGGGGTGAAACCCTGCCCCTCCATCTCCTGCAACTCCACCAGCAAACCCTGAATCTCGGAGACAATCTCCCGCTTGCGCAGGGGTTGCTGGGATTCCCCCAGGATTTCGCGCACCCGCCGGAGGATATATTCCGGCTCGATGGGCTTCACCATGTAATCACGCGCCCCCTGCCGCACCGCCTCCATCGCCGAGTCGAGCGTGGCATGCGCAGTCAGGATCAGGACGGGCAGGTTCGGGTACGCCTGCCGGATGTCGGCCATCAGGTCCGCGCCATAGCGGTCAGGCATATTCAGGTCAAGGAAAAGCAGGTCAAAGGGAGCGGTTTTCAGGCGCGCCAGGGCGGCGGCGGCGTTATCCGCCTCGGCAGACTGGTAGCCGCCGCGGGCCAGGATCATTGCCAGCGTGCGGCGCAGGTTCGGCTCATCGTCCACGATCAGGATGCGGGCAGCCTCAGTCATACGCTTCACCCGCTTCCGTTGCGATAGAGATCAAGTGCAGCCAGACGACGAAGGTGCTGCCGGCATTTACCACGCTCGTGACCGTGATCTCGCCGCCGTGCCGTTGGATAATGTCATAGCTGATCGCCAGCCCCAGCCCCGTGCCAGTATCCTTGGTGGAATAGAAAGGATCGAAGATGTGCGGGAAATCCTGTGTGGCGATACCAGCGCCGGTATCCTTGAATTCAATACCCGCCTTGCGTCCCGCTTCATCGAGGAACAGGCGAATGGACAGGCAGCCGCCCGATGGTTGCATGGCCTCAATCGCATTCAGGCTGATGTTGAGGAAGACCTGCTTGATCTGGTCGGGGAAACCGCGCACCAGGCATTGGGGCAGGGTAATCTCAGGGGAGCAGGTCACCCGGTGGCGCTCGAGGTGGGGGCTGATCAGCTGGATTACGTCATCCAATAGAAGGACGAGATCGACCTTCTGGAGGGTCAGGTTTCCCCGGGGGCGGTAGGCATCCCGCAGGAGCGCCACCAACCCGGAAACCCGGTCAATCTCGGAGATGGCAATTTCAACGAATTCATTATCAGAACTGGCCGGTGCGATGGACTGGCGCAGGAGGTAGATCGTGTTCTTGATGGTCTGGATCGGGTTGTTCAGTTCGTGCGCCACGGAGGCCACCATGCGACCGAGTGCAGCCAGTTTCCCGGCCTGCACGAGTTGGTCGCGCGTCGCCTGTTCCTGTTGCAGGGCGGCCTCACTCCCGGCCAGCAGGCGGGCGTTTTGGATGGCGCTGGCCGCCTGCGCGGCCATAACCTGCAACCGCGCCGGGGCCTCCGTCCCAAAGTAAGCCGGCTCATCACTGCTGACGTTGAGAAAACCGAGCGTCTCGCCGCCCACCCGGAGCGGGACGCTGATGAAGGAACGCACCCAATGCGCTCCCGGGGTGGGCTGGTAATCCCGGTCAATTTCCGTATCCGCGACGAAGACAGGCCGCCCGTGGGCCAGCATTTGCTGGAAATACGGCCAGGTCAGCGGAAAACGGGTGTTCTCCAGCTGCGCCAGCAAGTTCGCCATCCCTTCATACCCCAGGTGGCGGACAATGCGGGCCTGGCCGTCGGCCTCGATAAACATGATATTGGCGGCCTGGCATGGCACGACTGTCCGTATCTGCCGGAGAATCTCATCAAGTACCTGATCCAGATGCAGGCTTTGGTTGAGGGCGAGTGCGGCGCGCGCCAGGGCCTCGGAAAACTGGCGCTGATCGGACTCGGCCTGGTAAAGCCGGGCATTTTCGATGGCAACGGCGGCGCGGGAGGACAGTTCAACGAGCAAGTTTTCATCAGCGGGGGTGAAGGCGTAGGCCTGTTCACTTTGGATGCTGATGGTCCCCAGCGAGCGGGTTTCGATGCTGACGGGGACGGCGATCAGGGAGCGGATGGCTGTGCTGCTCCCCGGCAGGTAATGCGGGTCCAATCCCGTGTCGTTTACACGGATGACCACGCCCTGGGCCAGCGCCCTCCCGGCAATCCCTTCGCCGCGGTGCATCCCCAAGCTCGTCCGGCTGCTGGAACTCGCTGTGCTGATGGCGACCGGGCTAAGAAACTCCTGCTCAGGATCATAGGCGTGAAAGATCACGCGGCTGGCATAGGGCAGGAGTTCCTGTGCAGAATCCACGATCAATTGCAGGATCTGGCCCAGGTCAAAGGTCTGGTTAAGTTTGCGGCTGATGACGGCCAGCAGGCGGTTTTCATTCAGGCGGCGGCGGGCATCTTCAAAAAGGGCGTTGCGATGGAGGGCGGTGGCCGCAATATCGCCAATCGCCCCCAGCAGGCGGGCTTCATCCGGGAGGAAGGGTATGTTCCGCCCCACCCAAATCAGCCCGCTAATCTGTTTTTGCGTGATCAGCGGGACGCAGGCCACCGCCTGGATGCCCTGCAAGATACTGGAGGGCAGGCGTGGTTCGCTATGGGCGCTATTTTCCACGTACAACTGGCCCGTACGCAAGACCTCGGCGCTGATGCTGTTATCGGCGGGGATGAGGTTGCCCACCCGGGTTTGCCACAAACCGCTGGCAACTTCCACCCGGATTTCCCGGTGTTCCGGGGAGCGGACGGTATACGCGCCGCCATTGACCTTCAGCAGGGCCTCAAGCTGGGCCAGGATGGTTGCAATGATTTCTTGCCGTGAGCCAGCCACACGCACGGCCAATGAAACGGTCGCGATGGTCTCAAGTTCGCGCAAGCGGCGCTGGGAGGCCTCCAGCAGGCGCACATTTTCGATGGCTGCGGCAATTGGCCCGGAGACAAATTCCAGGAGGTCAAACTCAGTCCTGGAATATAGGTGTGGGCGATCATAGCTCTGCACCGCGATCAGGCCGATCGTTTTTTCCCCGTTCCGCAGGGGGGAGCCGAGCCAGACAGCGGGGTGCGGCCCCTTCAATTTCAGCGCACCCGCCTGCTCCAGCGCCATGAGATCAGCCGCGGAGAACAAGGCGGTCTGGCCGCCGCGGATCACATATTCGGTCACGCCATCTTCCAACGGGCGCGTCCGCTGGGTATCAAAAGCTTTTTCGGTTGGCTGGTTTTCATCCACCTGGTAGGGGCAGGCCAGCAGATCACGATCCGGCTCGATCAGGGCGATATAAAAATTGTGCGTAACGATGATCGTCCGCAGGTTCTCATGGATGAGGGCAAACAGGTTTTCGGGGTTATCCACCCCCAGCGAGGCCCGCCCGATCTCATAGGCCACCGCCTGGAGACGGCTGTGATGCTGGCGTTCCAACGCATTGGCAAAGATTCCACCGACAAATTTGAGGCAGGAAACCTCATCGGGCTGCCAGGCTTTCGAATGCCCGACGGCGTCGAGGCCCAGGAAACCGGCCAGTTTTTCGCCTTTGACCAACGGGACCAGCAGGAGGGATTGGATACCCTGCGCTTGCAGGATGCCCTTTTCCGCCGCGCCTTCCGGGGGAATATCAGCCACGCGGGGGATGCAGATGTCTTCAAATTTCGACAGCCGCGCAAACCACCAGGGAAAACTGGAACTGGGCAACCCCTGCAAATGATCCATCCGGGGTGCAATACCGGTATGGCACCATTCATGCGAGTTGTTCAGCACGGTGCGGTCTTCGGCAAACAGGAAGATGTAGCTGCGGTCAGCGTTGAGCAACCGGCCCAAGCCCTGGAGCGCCGCGTTGATCTCGCGGTCGATCTCTTCCACATGCACCCGGATGAAACGGGCGGCGAGCGGGGCGGCGAACTCTTCAAGGGCGCGGCTGTAAGAGAAGGCGCTGTCTGCGTGGGCGGGGAGTTTGGGCATGGGATGAGGCTGCGCGGCAACAACCGGAACCAGTGGTCTGATTATACAGGATACAAATCCGCGATCACCTGCACCGGAGGCTTAAAGCAAAAACGCACCGTCTGGTGCGTTTTGCTCTGGTCAAGAGTAGCTTGAACATGTCTTTGCGAGGGACTGTTTTGCCCCGAAGCAATCTGCCAGGCCCGGAAGGGGGATTGCTTCGCCAAAAAACGGCTCGCAACGGCTCGCAATGACAGCAAATTTCTTCAAGTTTCTGTTGATGAAGACACATCCGGTGCGTTTTTGTGGGGGTCTATTCTTCGCTCAAGACCGTGGCTGGCTCCCCCTGGGGAACTGATCTCGATTTTTTCTTCTTCTTTTTCTTCTCGCCGGGTTCGCCATAATAATAAGAATCGTAGGTGTAATAACCTTTGTAATAGTAATAATAGCGGGAGCGGCGGAATTCAATATCGTTGAGGACAATCCCCATCAGGTAGGCACCACTGCGCCGCAGTTGCTCCACCGTTTGCTTGGTATGGGCCAGTTTGGTCACGCCGGGCCGGATGACGACGAGGACGCCATCCACTTTGGGGGCGAGGACGGCGGCATCGGTCACGGCCATCACCGGGGGTGTGTCAATAATGATGATGTCCACCTGCTCACCAACCTGGCGCAAGACTTCCATCATTTTCTCGGAACCGAGCAACTCGGAGGGGTTGGGCGGCAAGCCCCCGGAGGCGAGGATGGACATGCCCGGCACACGCGTCTCCCGCAATGCTCCGTTGAGATGGACTTTATCCTGCACAAACAGGTCGCTCAGCCCAAGGCGGTTGGAAAGCCGCAGGCGCTTGTGCTGGGATGGGCGGCGCATATCGGCGTCAACGATGGCGACTTTGCGCCCGCTCTGGGACATGACCACGGCCAGGTTGGTCGCTACCGTGGATTTGCCATCCTTGGGGGATGGGCTGGTGATCGCAATCCTCTTAATAGGCCGGTCCACACTCGCGTATTGGATATTGGTACGCAGGGAGCGGAAAGCTTCGGAAATTGGGGAGCGGGGTTCGGCGGCGGTAATCGGCCCCGTGTCGGTATCGTTGATCCGGGCGACAAAGCCGAGCACGGGCAGGCCGAGGTGGCGGGCGACATCGGCAGGCCCCTTAACGGTATCATCCAGAGCCTCAAGGAGGAAGACGATCCCGATCCCGATGATTAGGCCAATCATGACCGCCAGGGAGGTGTCCTGGGTGACATTGGGCCGAATGGGGGCTCCAGCCGGGATGGCCTGCTCCACCAGGTTAATCGTGGATGTGCTCTGGATCTCGGCCAGGCGGACAGACTCAAAACTCTGGAGCAGGTTGGCATAGATTTGCTGGTAGAGGGCCAGGTTGGACTCCAGCCGGTCGCGTTCCCGCTGTTGCTCAAAAGTGAGTACCAGCAACGGGTTTCCATCAATTCCAATGACTTCCTCATAACTGGCCGCCAGGTCGGCCAGTTTCTGGTTCGCATCCTGGATCTGTCCATCCACCTGTGCGAGTTGGGCGGACAGGCTGGTTTTGGATTCGGCGTAACGGGCGGTCTGGAATTCCTGGTTGATCCGGGCGAAAACTTCGCCGATTTTGTTGGCAATCTGGGCGGCCTGCACCGGGTCGTTATCTTCCACGCTTACCGTGAGCAATTGGGTTTCTTCAACCACATCAACGATCACCTTCCCCTTAAGCGAGCTGGCTGTGACGCCTTCCAGGCCCAACTCATCGATCACCCCTTGCAGGACGGGCTGCTGGATCATCAACTGGGAATAGGTCTGTGCGAGACGCTCGGACGCCAGGATATTGGCATATTCATTGATGGTGCGCGACTCGGTAATGAGCATCGTTGCCGAAGCGCTGTAAACCGGCGTCTGGCGCTTGCTCCTGACGTATCCCACTACACCGCCCAGAATGGACAGGAGGATGAGGAGCCATGACCAGTGCCATAGCAACCCCAAATACCGGCGCAAATCATCCGAGATGGTGGTGATGGGCGTCATTTCAAAGGAAGATGAATTCCCATTCGCGCCCGAGTGACCGTTTTGATACTCTATCATTGCCGTTTCATTATAATCGAACTTCAAGGAAGGAAATTTTCAAGAGCCTGCCGCACCGCGGAGACCACTTCATTGATATCCTCCGCCCGCATCCCGGGATAAAGGGGCAGGGTAATCTCCCGGCTGGCAACATCTTCGGTAACGGGCAACCCGGTGGCCCGGGACAATTCCCGGTAATGCGTGAACTGGTGGATCGGGGGGTAATGGATGCTTGTCTGGATACCCTTTTCCCGCAGGAAATCGATGAACTTGAACCGGTCAAGCCCAGTGGGCAACAGCATGGGGAAAATATGGAAAGACGACTCGCCAACCGTGTCCAAAAAGGGGAGGCCAACCCCCAGAGGGGCGAGCGCATCCCAATATTGGGCTGTGATCTCCTTTCTCCGGGCGTTGCCGCGCTCCAGTTTTTCGAGTTGTACCAGCCCGAGGGCGGCGCGGATCTCATCAATGCGATAGTTGAAGCCGGTCGCGATCACATCGTAGCTGTAGGCATGTCCCTTATGGCGATCCCAGGTCAGGCTGGTCATCCCGTGCGAGCGCAACAGGCGGGCTTTTTCCGCCACATCATCGCGGTTGGTCACGAGCATGCCGCCCTCGCCGGTCGTCATATTCTTATTGGAAAAAAAGCTGAAACAGCCTGCGTCCCCCCAGGTTCCCAGCGCCCTGCCATTCAACGTGGCCCCGGGCGCGTGGGCGGCATCTTCGATCACGGCGAGCTGATGGCGCGCCGCCAGTTCCATGATTTGCGGCATCCGGCAGGGGTAACCGGCATAATGGACAGGGATGATCGCTTTGGTGCGCGGGGTGATCTGGGCCTCAATGGCGCGCGGAGAGATGTTGAGTTCCTGCTCCCCTAAAATATCAGCAAAGCGAATGTCTGCGCCGGCATACCGGGCGGCATTGGCGGTGGCGACAAAGGTCAAGGAGGGGACGATGACCTCGTCGCCCGGCCCCACCCCCACAGCGAGGCAAGCCAGGTGCAGGGCAACGGTGGCATTGGAAACAGCGATGGCGTGCGTGGCCCCCACCCGCTCGGCAAAACGCCGCTCAAACTCCTGCGTGACCGCGCCCATCGTCAGCCACTTGGAGCGCAAGACACCGAGCACGGCCTCTTCTTCTTCAGCGCCAAAATCAAGGTCCGCGAGGGGAACACGCCAGTTCAATGGTCTTCTCCCAAAATCTGGCCGCGCATCTGGTCAAACTCGGCGACGGCCTGTTCGTAGTCATCGGGGCGGCCCAAGTCTTGCCAGTAGCCGTCAAAGCGAAAGCCCTTTACACATTCATCTGCGGCAATCAACCGTTGCACCAGGTCGGGGAAATCGAGATACTCGTTTTTCGGGATCAAGCCCAGGACAGAGGGTTCAAACACATAAATCCCCATGCTGACGTGAAAATCATAATGCGGCTTTTCAATATACCGGGTGAGACGGAGATCCTCATCGTATTCCAGCACGCCCAGGTCGATTTTGACTTGGCGGGCATGCATGGCAATCGTCGCCACCGCGCCAGCCTGCCGGTGATCGGCCACCAACTCGGACAGGTTGAGCGTCGTCAGCACATCGCCATTGGCCACCAGGAACGTCTCATCCAAACCTTCAATCAGCGCAAGCGGCCCGGCGGTTCCCAGCGGTTTCTCTTCATAACTATAGTGGATCTTCAACCCCAGCTTCTCGCCATCCCCGAAGAAGGCGCGCAACAACTCGGACAAATGCCCGACCGTCAGGATCACTTCATCCACACCCGCACGCTTCATCTGGCGCAGCATAATCTCGAGGATGGGCATATCCCCGATGGGCATGAGCGGCTTGGGGAAGATGGTGGTATAGGGGCGGAGGCGTGTGCCTTTTCCGCCGGCCAAAATTACAGCTTTCAAACCTGATATTCTCCTGGTTGAAACATGTCGAGGTGCCCACGCACCCACTCAATCGTCCTCCGCAGCCCTTCGTCAAAAGCAACCTGGGGCACCCACCCCAGCCGTTCCCGCGCCAGGCTGTTATCGGAAAGCAAACGCTGGACTTCGCTTTTTTCCGGGCGCAGCCGGGCGGCGTCCACCTCGATTTTCAGCGGACGACCCACCAGGGCGATGATCTTCTGCGCCAATTCCCGCACCGAAATCTCAAAACCGGCCCCCAGGTTGAAGGTCTCGCCATCCACCCCCGGAGCTTCGGCGACGCGCAGGAAACCGGCAACCGTATCGGTCACGTAGGTCAGGTCGCGCCGGGCGTCTAGGTTGCCCAGTTTGATCACGTCCCCTGTCAGGGCCTGGGTGATGATCGTCGGGATCACGGCCCGGGTGGACTGGCGCGGCCCATAGGTGTTGAACGGGCGCACGGTCGCCACCGGCACGTCAAACGAACGATGAAAACTTTCGGCCAGCTTGTCGGCGCCGATCTTGCTGGCGGAGTACGGAGATTGCCCCTGGAGCGGGTGCGTCTCGTCAATGGGTACCCGCAGGGCCGTGCCGTACACCTCGCTGGTGGAGGTATGGATCATCCGCCGCACCCCGATTTCGCGAGCGGCGAGCAGGATGTTCAGGCTGCCGATCACGTTGGTCTCAACAACTTCCGCCGGATGGACGTAGGAATAAGGGATGGCGATCAGCGCCCCCAGGTGGAAAATAGTGTCCACCCCACGGGAGGCGGACGTGGCCGCCGGGAGGTCGCGGATATCCCCGGGGATGATCTGCACCTCCGAGAGGATGTCCTCGGGGAGCAGGGCCAGCAGCCCCCAATCGGCGCGGGAGTTGTAACGGACAAAGGCCCGCACATTTGCGCCAGCCGCCACGAGCGCTTCCACGAGGTGGGAGCCGATAAAGCCACCCGCCCCGGTGACGAGCACGGTTTTATTTTGCCAGAACGTCTGCATACTCAACGGCGGGTTGTTCGGGGGGTTCGCCGAGTAATTGTGCGATCAGCGCACGGGCGGCGCGGATGTCACCGGCGGCGAGCAGGTCGTCCAGGTCGTGGAGCCAGGCAGTTTCCTGCTCGCCGGGAAAATCCACAGGGGCAGCTCCCCCGGTGAACCCCGGATTGATTTCAAGGGCGAAGTATGTGCGCATCATCTGGACGATGTTGGGCATCATGACCAGCCGGGCGTTGGCGGCGGTGCAAATTTCGAGGATGCGCTCCCGCTCATGGGGATCGATATTGACGATGGAAAAGAGGACGATGCCAATTTCGTGTTTTTTCATCAGGGCGGGCAGGTCGGCGGTGGTGCCGATGACTTTGACGCCGTCGTAGCGCATGCCCTGTTTGCGCGGGTCGTCGTCCACCATGCCGATGATGGAGAAGGCCTGGGCGAGGTCGCCCTTGCGCACCAGCCAGGTGGCAAATGCGCCCAGCTCGCCCGCGCCGATAATCAGGATCGGCTCACCGGCCAGGTTTGGCCCCTTCCTGAGATTGAGCCAGCGGGTGGCGAGACCGGTGAGGATGCGCTCGCGATAACGGATGCCGACAAAACCGGCCAGCGCGACGAAACCGGTATAAATGAAGAGGCCGCCGGGGATTTGCGGGTCCGTGATGAAGCGGCTGGCAAGCCAGAGGACGAAGGAGGCGGCCCCGGTGGAGAAGGCCAGCTCGATGGCATCCGACGGGCGAGCTTTTTTCCAATAGGTGCGGTGCGTACCCAGGGCCATATTGGTCAGGCTGAATACGGTGGCGATGGCAAAGGCGACGACGGGCGCCCAACCCCAGCCGATATCCAATGGCGTGATGGTGCGCCAGGTGATGCCGACCACGGCCACGCTGGAGAGGGAGATGACAAAATCCACAAAGAACCAGCGGGCGAGGTAGCTGAAGAAAATGGAGAGCGGCCCCCAGTACAATTGCGTTTCGGGGATGGCCTGGCTGCGCGCCTGGGGGATGAGGACGATCAGGGTCCAGAAAATCACGTCGAGGTCGGAGAGCAGGGTGCGGTTGCGGACGTAGAGACTGTCGAGGCGGAGCTTGGTGGGGAGGATGCTGCGCAGGTAATCATCCAGCGGGTCGCCGGACTGAAGCATGGATTCTTCGTCGCGATAGATGACGGAGGCGGGGCTGGTGATACCGGGTTTGACGGAGAGCAGGGTGTCGCGCAGTTCCGCGGGCCAGCTTTTGGCGATTTGCGGGTCTTCGGGGCGCGGCCCGACGATGCTCATCTCGCCGCGCAGGACGTTCCAGAATTGCGCGAGTTCGTTGACTTTGGTATCGCGCAGCCACTTGCCGATGGGGGTGATGCGTGGATCATCCTGCCCGGTGATGAGCGGGCCAGCGTAGCTTTTCTCGTCCTCATACATGGTGCGGAACTTGAGAATTTGGAACTCGCGTCCGCCCTTGCCGACGCGCGGCCCGCGATAAATCACCGGCCCCGGAGAGTCGCGCTTGATCTGGATGGCGGCAAAGAGGAAGACAGGCGACGCGATGGCCAGCCCGATCAATGAAATGGTGATGTCGAAAAGCCGGCGGAAAAACCGGTCCCACAGGGAGAGCGTGACCGAGCGGATGTCGGGGGGTCGTTGCATGGTAGTTTATTTATCCCGCTGAATTTCCAGTGGGGCGAATCAGAACCAGATAATGGCTGTTGAAGATAACAAGTTTTTCAAGGAACGCAGCAAAAAGCCAGGAGGCTGGCACGATCCGCCGGGCGATGGGCGGGGCGAGGGTGATGCGGTGGAAGTCAAAGCGGCAGCCGGGAAATAGTGTGCGGATTTCCGCTGGGCGGATGCCCCGCGTTTGCGGGTTGGAGGGGTTCCACCAGAAATCGTACCAGAGAATGGCGCCACCCGGCCTAAGCAGGCGGAGCATCTCAACAGCCATGCGCTGCTTTATATCCCCGTCGAGTAAGGATGAAAATGCCGTGTACTGGACAACCAGGTCAAAGGTTCCTGCGGAATACGGCAGATGCTGGCCGTCCGCAACCAGCAGTGGAGCGCTGGGCAGGAGCTGCCGGGCGACAACCAACCGTTCCGGCAACAAGTCCAGGCCGTGCAGGTGTACCTGCTGACTCCCATAAGTCAGGTATTCGAACAGGACGCCGCCATCGCCACAGCCCACTTCGAGGATGCGCTTCCCCTCCAGTGGGAAAATGCCACCCTGCCGCAGGGCTGTAAGCACCTGCCGGGTGCGCTGTTGGGTCGCAAAGAGGTTGGGGAGGTTGAAAGGCGAGTAGAGGTCGCTCCCGACGAGGCGGCGCGCGCGGTCGGCGTATTCGGCGCGGAGGCGGGAGAGGTCGTCGGCTGGGGATTGCTCTTGGTGCATCAGATTGTGGCGACTGGCCCCCTTTTTGTTGACGCGGGGTTATTGGGCGCGCCATCGGACAACGGCGGTTACGATTACCCGCGCCGCATTCACTGAGCGGCGGGCGGTATCCAAAGCCTCCTGCGCCGATTTCTGCGTAAATAAGTCCCACGGTAATGTGTAGGTAGCCTCATCCCCATAATCGGTTAAAAAGTGTTCTGCGGAACCCAGTACGAGCAAATCAGGTAATAGCTTCTGCAAGTCTTCCCGAATTGGGCTAGGCAACGTTTCCCGCTGCAGGAGATCAGCGAGCCTTTCGCCGGATCGTGAGTCTTTGATGGAATATTGAACAATCCAAGAATGGACTTGCCCGCGTTTTCTATAGCGAGCTGGGCGTTATCTACACAAGACCGCCAGCGTTGCAATCCCATGTCTTCCTCGGCTTCAGCCAGAAAGCCTTGCGCCAGTGCAGCGCGATATGCAACCTCATCCTCCGTATTCACGATAGCCTTCCCAAGTCAATTCCCAGTTCCGTTTGGGGAGTTCGGGGAATGACCAGGTGAGTGATTCCCCGTCCACCTCACGGCGCAACCCTGCTTCGTCGAGGGCATTCAGGGCGCGCTGCCGGTACGGTTCGAAATACGCCTCCCCCCAAAGGCAAATTCCATCCATACAAACGTCCAGCAAAAGAGGGGTCAGGTTGGCCGCAAATTCATCCGGAGTTTTGGCAATAAACGCGATAGCTTCAGGCAGGCGGTCAAGCACAGGTAAGAGGGTCAGGCGGACCATCCGCTGGCGGGCGAGCGGGTCGCGGGGCAACCCCTCGATGACGACGAACAAATCATGATCACTCCCCTCACGCACTTCGCCGCGCGCCTGCGAACCAAAGAGGACAACGGTCTTGAGCCTTTCCCCAAAGTTTTGCTCCAGCACGACAAGGACATCACGATAACGGGATTCGAGAGGAGTTGCATTCATACGATCATTCTATCATACGGGGTGCGGTCGGCAAATTCGGCGCGGAGGCGGAGGAGGTCATCCAACTGGCCGCTGCTTCACGGTGCGACTTGAGCGCGAATTGATGAGCAGATCAAACAATCCAGCAAACGTGCCCACACCATACAAGATATGATAAACGGCAAAGAGGGGAAAGGTGACCAGCCCTACCAGGAACGATCTATCCATGACAAATCTAATGCTCGATATACCCAGCAATACGGTATAGATGAGCAATGGGAGTAAGACGATGAGGCGATATTGAGGCATGGTGGCGAAAAAGATAATCAAGCTGGCGAGGTACAAAACCCACATCGCCGGCACGAAGTGGCGAAGCCGAAATGAACTGGGGCTGGCCCGCCAGGTGGCCGGATGAAAAAACCCAAACATATATGCCCGTTTCAGAAAAGAAATTGGATCAGTTTTTTGGATGTAGGTGGTGGATAACGCCGGGTGAAAATATATCTTGAGGCCCGCTTTTGTCACGCGGGCATTTAATTCGTTATCCTGGTTTCGCAGTAATGTTTCATTAAACAGGCCGATCTGGTTAAACACCTCGCGCTTGTAGAAGCCGCCATAAACCGTATCCACATAATCCGGCGATTTTATGCGATGGTAGGCTGCCACACCTGCCCCCATCGGGGACAGGTACAGGCAACTGATGGCCTGCGAAAATACACCCGGGTCAAGCGAGATGATTTTGTCGTGCCCACCTCCAACCACATCTGCGTCAACGCTTCCCAAAAGTTCGATGGCCGCACGAAGGTAATTTGATGGATAGCTGGTATGCGCGCCACCAAATCCAATCATCGGTGCTGTTGTTTGGGCGATTCCGAGATTAAATGCGGCTGGCGTATTAACCCCTGGGTTATCCATCAGGACAAAGGATAAATTTCCTCTTGATCCTGTGCGTGTAAACTTCTCCACAATTTCACGAGAGCGATCCGTGGACATGCCATTAAGGAGCCATATTTCGGCGGAATACTCTCCCATATCCTGGGCGAGGAGAGAGTCGAGGGTGGCTTCAATAAATCTTTCCTCATTCCGGAATGGGATGACAAACACAAGGTCCATGCGACTGTTGTCCGAAGGTGGCTAGATAATCAGGCGGACAACTTCATACGCCTCAGCATAGCCGGCGTTACATTGGGTGCCGCGCACTTTGGCCAGGCTGCGAATAAAATCGGCGGAAGTGTAGGGCCGGAAACCCTGTGATACGTATTCGCCCAAAGCTCTAATTTTTTGGTTTAGGTGTTCCTCGCTCAGCGTGACAAAAGCCGTATTGCTAAACGAAATCAGGTTTTGGGGCAGCTCATACCCCAGGATGGAAGCATGTTTAAATGCGCGGAATCCCTCCTGATATACGGTGGCATGATCTTGATGATTATCAAAGGAGGCGGGAATGATCACCAGTTCAGGCTTATATTCCCGATTTATGCGCACAAATAACTCCAAAATATCCTGGCGATATTGGGGGAAATACCGGACAGGAAACCTCAGGATCTCGACGCTATCATCCGACAAACCCAAGGCCATCGTAGCCCGCCGGCATTCTAATTCGAGGGTATCTTCCGGAAAAAGATGCGGCACCGAGGCTTCACAACGACTTAAAGCATAGTACTTCACATGTACGCCCTGCTCCAACAGCCTGAGGATTAATCCCGCGCAACCCAGTTCATCGTCGGTATGGGGACATAGAACGAGCGCCCTTTCCACCCCCGAAATCCAGCCGCGTCCAAACGAATCACTCATTTGGAGAATCCTTCCGCAAGGCTTTGGCCGGGTTCCCGACCATTACCGCGTGGTCTTCCACATCCTTCAGCACAACAGCCCCCATGCCGAGAACAGCCCCGGTTCCAACATGCTTCTGGTTCATCACCGAAACGCTTGGCGCGACCCAAACCCCTTGATCAATGGTGGTGCTTCCGCCGATCATGCTGTTGGCAATAATCAATGTGTGGGGGCCAATCGTAACGTTGTGGGCAATATGGACGAGGTTATCAATTTTGACCCCGGTGCTAATGACTGTGTCCCCCAGAGAGCCGCGATCAATACAGGTGTTCGAGCCAATCTCAACATTTTCACCGATAAACACGCCACCCAAGTGAGGAAACCGCCAGTACCGGCCTTCTTCATCTTTTTCATAGCCAAAGCCCGGAAGGCCGATTGAACAATTGGCGCCCACCGTACCATTGCGGGAGATCACGGCGTTCGCAATCACCGAATTTGGCCCAATAAGGACATTTTCTTCAATCCTGACGCCTGATCCAATCACCACACCGGATGCCAATACAACTGTTGGGTGGATAATCGCACTCTCATGTACTTGCTGTCCTGCGGGCGGCCAGGAAATAATAGAGGCGTGCGAGAAAAAACGATTGACTACAAAAATAAAGGCCAATTTCGGGGTGTCGCAGGCAACGTATGGGACGCCATTTGCTTGAATGCCCTCAGCAGGCCCGATTAACAGTGAACCACGAAACTGAGCGAGGGAATGTGATCTTCTCTCCATTTGCTTGGGGGAAACCCAAGCCAACTCACCCGGGCCAGCTTCCTGATCGGTGCTGAGACCGAGAATATCCTGATCTAGCTGGATACCATCGCCAAGCCAGGTTACCTTTAGCTCGTCAATCCCTTTTAAGAAGCTGATTACATCCCTTACAGTAGACATATCTCACCGGCAACTGAAGGAAATTCATTACCCTTCATGGAATTCCTTGATCGCATCGACAACGTATTCCTGCTGTACCCGTGTCAACTCCGGGTAGATCGGCAGGGCCAGGCTCTCCGCCGCGGCGCGCTCACTGTGAGGAAGATCGCCCGCCCCATAACCCAGGTCAGCAAAACACTCCTGGAGGTGAAGCGGTAGGGGGTAATAAATTTCGGAGTCAATTCCTTTTTGCTTGAGAAAACCCTGGAGGGCATCGCGGCTCCGGGAACGGATGACGAATTGGTTGTAGATGTGGCGGCCAAACCTGGAGTCCAGGGGCAATACCAGTCCATCCGGCAAGCCAGCGGCGGCAAACAATTCCCTGTAACAGGCGGCATTCCGTTGGCGGGCGGATGTCCAATCATCCAGGTGGCGGAATTTGGCGCGCAGGATGGCCGCCTGCAAGGCATCAAGGCGAAAATTCCCGCCGATCACGCGATGGTAGTATTTGGGCTGGGCACCGTGGGCGCGCAGGAGCTTCAAGCGGCGGGCGATGGTTTCGTCATTCGTCACAATCATCCCGGCATCCCCAAAAGCGCCCAGGTTTTTGGACGGGAAGAAACTCAGACAACCCATTAAGCCCAATGAGCCAGCGCGCTGCCCATGAAATTCGGCCCCGATGGCCTGGGCGGCGTCCTCGATTACGGCGAGGCCATGACGGGCGGCGATCTCCAAAATCGGGGCCATATCCGCCATTTGGCCGTAGAGGTGAACCGGAATAATGGCCCTGGTGCGCGGGGTGATGACCGCTTCGATTTGAGCGGGGTCGAGATTAAAACTATGGGGGTCGATATCCACAAAGACCGGCGTGGCCCCCAGGCGGGCCACACAGCCCGCGGTCGCAAAGAAACTGTACGAGGGGGAAATCACTTCATCCCCGGGCTGGAGGTCGAGGGCCATCAGCGCGGCCAACAGGGCATCTGTGCCCGAAGAGACACCGACGCCAAAGCGGCACTGGCTGTACTCGGTCACTTTCTCTTCCAGCGCCTCAACTTCAGGCCCAAGGATAAAGTGCTGACTTTCCACCACGCGGGCCATGGCTGCGTCAACTTCGGCGTGGATTGAAGCGTATTGCGCCTTGAGATCCAGCAGTGGGACACCGGAAATTGTTGCTTTCATCTATGCTTCCAACGCCCGATCTTCGGGCCAGTCCAGGCAGCGTAAGATGCCGGGTTGTATCTCCTGATAACGCCAACCGCTCTCCGGGCAAATCTGTATACCGGCGGGATCAGCCTCCGGGAGGCGGTGACCATGGCGGCTCATCCAGCCCTTTGGGACAGCGGGGACCCCCAACATCAAGGCGTAGTCGGGGACATCGGAACGGACGACCGCGCCCGCGCCGATGAAGGCGTAGCGACCGATGGTGATACCGCAGACAATGGTGGCGTTTGCCCCAATGGTCGCCCCCCGCTTTACAAGTGTGTGCCGGTATTCGTCTTTGCGCGAAATCTCGGAGCGCGGGTTGATTACGTTGGTGAAGACGCACGAAGGCCCGCAGAATACGTCATCTTCCAGTTCCACCCCGGTATAAATGGAGACGTTGTTCTGGATGCGGACGTTGTTACCAATGCGGACGTGGCTGGCGACCATCACATTCTGACCCAGTACACAGTTCTTGCCAATTTCACTATTTGGCATGACGTGGCAAAAGTGCCAGATTTTGGTGCCAGCGCCGATCTGGGACGGGGCGTCAATATACGCGCTGGGGTGGGCGAAATATTCGGACATTGTTTGGGGGGCGGAAAACCTACGGGTGCGGGTGGATTGGTGAACCCCGGATGCGATGCACCAGTTCGATGGAGGGCCGGGCATCAGCAATCGAAAATCCGCGACCAGCCAGGGTTTCTTCATAGACGCGGGTATGCAGGCCGGTAAAGCCTTCTGAGAATTCAATTTCCTCCCCGTCAACGGTCAGGGAACGGAAGGTGCTGCGCTGTCCGGGTTGGGCGGGAAACGGCAGGTCGTTTGGATCAATGGAGAGGAGCCAGTTGACGCGGGCGCGCTCCAGTTCGATCATGCCGCGCATCCGATAGGGGTCGGCTTGGTACATACGAATATCACCCGCCTCCCCAAACAACCAAATGAGCAAATCAAAAAAGTGAATCCCGATATTGGTAGCCAGCCCCCCGGATTTATCGAGGCCGCCCTTCCAGGCCACGTGATACCACACGCCACGCGCGGTAATGTAATTGAGATTGACCTCGTGACGGCCCGAAGCCTGCTGCAACCGCTCCCGCAAGGCGATGAGCGCGGGGTGCAGGCGCAACTGGAGCACTGTATAGATTCGGCGGCCAAACTCGGCTTCCAATTCCTGGAGGGCATCCAGGTTCCACGGGTTGATGACAAGGGGTTTCTCGCAAATGGCATCGGCGCCGACCCGCAGCGCCAGCCGGCAATGGGCATCGTGCAGGTAATTGGGCGTGCAGATCGAAACGTAATGGATGCGCTGATCATCCGGCCCCCGGCGCAGTTTTTCGAGATGCCGATCAAAGCGCTCAAACTCGGTGAAAAAGCTGATGCCGAAATCATACCGATCCAGGATGCCTACAGAATCCTTCGGGTCGAGCGCTGCAATCACACGGTTGCCAGTGTCATAAATGGCCTTGAGATGGCGCGGGGCTACATAACCACCCACCCCGGTGATGGCGAAATTTCTGGCGGTTTCTGGCCGGGTGGAGTCAGGTTTCATAGGTCAAGATATTTTGGCAACCCGCTTAAACCAATCCTGCAAACGGGATGAGCGGAGGTAAAACAGGCCCAGGTTGGGATAATCCAGGTGGCTCCGCTGCGGCGTTTTCAGGAGGGCCGCATAATCGGCTTCGGTCATGCCGTATTTTTTCAGGACAAAATCATAGTCCTGGCGGCGCAGCGAATCGGGGTAGGTCTCTGTCTGCAAACGATCCAGTGCCTCCTCGCGGGAGATTTGCCCGGAGGCCACCAGCGCCGAAAGGTGCGGCAGGCGCTTGTCAAAGCCAAATTTATCCACGAGAAATGCGCCTTGGTAGAAACGCGTCCAGACGGACTCATAATGCTTTTCGGGGTACGGACGCCAGCCAAGCTCCGCCTCCAAAACCTTTATGGCCTGCGCCTTGTCGTAATCGAAGAAGTTGAGGAGGTTGATCACGCGCAACCGCCGGACGAGTACATCCGTGGCAAACCGCAACAGCCCCTGGCGGGGAAAGGTCTTGAGTGGGCGCGTCCCGAAACGGCGATGGATGGCGCGGATCTGGTGGAGATCAATGGCCGTATACGTCCAGGCCAGCGGCATCACGCCCTCCGTTTTCAGGTTGCTGCCACTGAGGATGTAGCGGATACCGTGCTGTTGCGCCTGACTCCAGAGTACGGCATTAATGGCGTGATCCGTGGGGATTTCGGCGTTGGGGACGGAGGCTTTGAGGAAGGATTTCTGCAGGTCGGAGAACTCGTCCCAGTCCACGACGTAGGTGTACAGGTCAATATCCAATGCGGAGAGCAGGCGCTTGATATTATCCACGGCCAGCTCGGAATTCCAGCCATTGTCAAAATGCACCGCAAGGGGGCGCAGGCCCAGCTTCTTGGCCAGGTAGGCGACGTAGGAACTATCCGCCCCGCCGCTGACGCCCAGGATGCAGTCGTATTCATTGCCCTGCCCGCTGGCTTGAATCTGCTTGACGAGTACCCCCAAGCGTTCCCCGCGTTCCGCCGGAGGAAGCAGCTCACGGCGGGCACGCTCATCAAAACGATGACAATGGTTGCAAACCCCGTTCGCATCAAACACGATTTCGGGGTCAGTGGTATCCATGATGCAGCGGGTACAAATCTGGTACGGACGGCTCATGGGGTCCCGATCACTCCGGCAAACGTCTGGCGAAGTTCGGCGCGTTCGGGATAACTGATCAGCACGGCGCGGTGCTTCCCCTGGAAAACGAATATGCTCCCCGCCGCGGCCGCTGACGCGCCGGATTGGACTGCCTGCCGGAAATCATCCACCTTCCCCGCCCCGCCGCAGGCAATCACGGGAATGCCCACGCTGCTTGTAATCCTCTCCAACACATCCAAATCGTAGCCCTGCATCGTCCCGTCCCGATCAATGGAATTAATGATCAACTCGCCCGCGCCCAACTTCTCCATTTCCCGGGCAAATGCCACCGGGTCCTTCCCCGTCCCCTTGCGGCCACCGTTGATTTGGACATCATGCCGGCCCCAAAGATTTTTCTTGTAGTCAATACACACCACGGTGCTGGAAGAGCCAACCAGCCGGGAGAGTTCCGTGACCAGTGCCGGGTTCTGCGCTGCCGCCGTACACAGGATGATCTTCTCGATACCGGATGTGACCAGCCGCCGCGCCTCTTCCACCGTCGTTACATGCCCGCCATAGCCGATGGGCATGAACGCCTCCGAGACGATCTCGCGGATCAGCTCATACTGGATCGGGGCGTTTTTGGGGGTGGCTTGAATATCGAGGAGGACGAGTTCATCCACCTCCCGCTCGTTGAAAATCTTAACTGCGTTGCGTGGGTCACCCACGTAAACGGGATCTTTGAAACGCACGGTCTTGACCAGGCCAGTATTGCGCAACAGGAGGCAGGGGATGACACGCGGCAGGATCACGGAGTCCACCGCACAAAATTTTCGAGGATACGCCGCCCATAACGGTGGCTCTTCTCCGGGTGAAACTGCGTGCCCAGGATATTCCCCTTCCCTAATATGGAATGAAATGGCAAGCCGTAGTCCGTGGTCGCGAGCACGGCGTCGTCATCGAGACAATTGACGTAATAGGAATGGACGAAATAAAAACGCGGCTCCTCGCCGAGATCAGCCATGAGGGGATGATCCTGTTTGGCGCAGATTTCATTCCAGCCCATATGCGGGACGCGGAGACGGGAGACAGGAGACAGAGGGGTTTCGCAACCACCATTGGGTTCAGCATCAAAACGAAAACGGACAGTCTCGGCGTCCAGCCAGCCCAGGCCGGGCAAATCCCCCTCCTCGCTCCCACGCGCCAGCAATTGCATCCCCAGGCAAATCCCGATAAAGGGGGTTTTATCCTCCAACACCTTGCGCGCCAGGATGGGGATCAGGTTCAAATCGTGCAAACGCTGCATCCCGGCATCAAACGCCCCAACGCCAGCGAGGATCAGCCGCTCCGCCTGCTCAATCTGGCTCACATCATGGGTGATGACCGCCTGCGCGCCGATCTGCTTGAGCATGTTCGCAATCGAACCCAGGTTCCCCATACCATAATCAACAATGACAATCATTTGAGTTTCACTTCCCTGCCGCAGCCTGATAGACCTCGAGTACCCGCCGGGTCACGCTGGGAATATCCAACCCCTGCTGGAATAATTGCTCCCGCCCATTGGAACGCCGCCGTTCCCTTAGGATCGGCTCAACAAGCTGGGCCAACGCCCCGGCTTCATAGGGGGCCACCCCTCCGGGTTCTACCCCTGCCAAACGTTCCGCCACATCCCCACAGGGCACGGAGACCACGGGCAGGTTGCAGGCCATCGCCTCCTTGACCAAGTCGGGGCTGCCCTCGTGGAGGGAGGTCATCAGCAGGCAATCGCTGGCATTCATCCGCAGCGCGACGGCTTCCCGCGACAGGCTGGAAATTTTTTCCAGGCGCACTCCCGGCAGGCTGGCCTGCAATTGCTGAACCACGGCCTCCGCCAATGGGAGATTCTTCACCACCTGCCCCGAGTCAATCCCGGCATTGAAAAGGATCACGGGTTCCCCGGGGGGCCAGCCCAACTGGTGGCGCGCGTCCCCCCTGGGGGCCGGGCAAAACAGGGCTACATCAATCCCATTGGGCAGGTTGTGTGCTTTGGGGCGCAGGCGTTCCGGGAGGGCCAGCCTCAACCCGCTGCCATTGACAATGATTTGCCGGGCGCGGGCCGCAGCCCACAGGCTCAACAGGCGGGCCAGTCTGTCCCGTAATCGCCAGACCCAGCCGGGGTTGGAAGTCCCCAGCAGGTCTGATCCCCGAAAGGCCGCCACCAGCGGTATCCGGCCTGCGCCGATCCGACTGATGGCGGCCACCATCGAGCCATAATACGTCACCAACAGGTCGGGATGGAGGCGGGCCGCTTCCCGGCGCAATTCGCGGATATTTCGCAGAATACCCCGCGGCGAAGTCCGGTCATCCACCCCAAACAGGTGGACTTTGTTCCCCGCCCGGCGCAGGTATTCGATTTGGGTGGCGTAGATATGTGGGATGGCGGGGCCATCTGGTTTTCGTTCGGCATCCGTGGCGATCAGGATGCAAAGCGCGTCAGCCACGAAGCTCCGACTCCTCGGGCAGGAAGCGCGCCGTGGCCAGCCCAAAAGCAAGGGATGGCGCGACCATGCGGGTGGCGGAATGGATCAAATAGAATAATGCCCAAAAAGTAAAACCAACGGAGACGGCTTTTGACATGGCAGGCGCACGCAGGAATATCCTTGAAAGCGTTACCCAAGCCAGCAGAACCAATGCCGCCAATCCCAGGCTGCCATGCTCGGCCAGCAGGCGTCCATACTCGGTATGGGTGGGCTTGAGATAACCAAACGCGGCAATGTGGTAATAAGGCGACTCGCCCACCCCCACCCCAAAAACCGGATTATCCAGGAATAACTGGTAATCAATCTTGAACAGGATATCGCGCCCGGTCGAGTCAAAATCGCTAAACCTTTCCAGGATGGTGCCTCCGGTCAGGTTGTTAATGGCCGGGAAAATGATGAGGTACCCCAGGACTCCCAGCCCCAGAAAAACGCCGATGAACTGAAATGCCCGACGCTGATCCCGTACCAGAAAGACCGCGCCAACCCCCAGCGCGATAGCAGTATTCCACAAGCCTGAGCGGGAAAATGTGAGCACGGAGCCAGCAGTCAGGACGATCAACAGCCCGGCCATCAAATTGCGCAGGGGCAGGTTATCCCGGTAAAGGAAGATGGAGAAAAACGCTGCGGTTGCGCCGAGGCTCAACGCGGCCGTAACCTGGTTGGCGCCGATGCTTCCTGTTATCTCTTCATTCTCGCTGCCGGTGAATTGTACGTCCTGGGTACTGGTGATAAACCCGATCAAAAAAACCATCGCCACGGCAGGGGCAATCATCGCCAGGAAAAACCGCTGCAGATCCCCCTTCCGGAACGCCACTTTGCTGAACGTAATGGAAACCATCGCCATTGTGACCGGCCCTGCCAGTTGGAACGAAATCGCCTGCCGATCAAAACGGTGGGCAAAAAAGACGCCCGGCACCAGTAATGCAATGAAGAGCCAGAGCCTACCTTGTCCCTCCCTCAGGGATGGATATTTCATCAACAACAGGATGCAAAGAAGCAGCGTGGCATATTTGCCATATTCCCACACAAGGGTGGCTTCTACGCCACGCCACAGGATTTCGCAACCGGCTATGTAAGCCATCACCCACATCACGCGCGCGGGTTGATCATCCCGGACGAGGAAATGCACCCCCAGTAACAACACAGCAACAGAGTGGGCCGTTGCCACCAAAGGCACGGCTTGGAAGACTAACAATAAAGGGATGTGCAACACCAGAAAGCCAGCCACCTGCTGCATGGTCAGGCTGGTGTTGGCGCGCGCTGGTCGCCGCGCTAAACCGATCCGGGCTGGGACAAATCTTCGAGCGCTGGGCAAGCTTAAGGGAGCGGGAGTTGTCTGTTCCATTTTTCTGGTTCCTAATCGGGCGCATCGTTGTCACTGTCGGCCAGTGTCCAGTAATTCTCTGTAGCCAGGGCCGCCATGAGGTCGGGCGCATCACTCAGCCAGCAGAAGCCAACCGGGGCGGAGAGGATGAAGCCAAGTTTCCGGGCGGCGCTGCGCAGTTCCGGCCGCGCGGCCAGCAACGTAATCTGCCCGGAACCGTGGGCAATGGCGTCCTGCACCGCCAGCCGCATCAGTTCATCCAGCACTGCCTTATCGCCAAAATCCCCGAACACATCCAGGATGCGGCTAAAGCGGAGGTTTCCCTGCCGCATGTGGCGGGCGATCAAGTAATGGCTGGGCGACTGCGGATCACCGGCGGTATAAAAGGTGTATTCGTGCGGCTCTGGTGCCGACAGGTAGCGCCAGTTGAACCAGGCTGCATCGCGGCAGGCGCTATTATAAGCCAGCGGCTGACTGCGTTCGAAAACCCCGGCCAGCAGGGCGGCGTCGGGTTGCTCAATGCGGCGCGCCAGGCCCGCCGAACGCCAACGTGCAAACCGCCAGCGCCATGCCGCCGCCAGCGGTGACAGGCTCATGGCCGCCAGACGTATTAACCAGCCGCGCATGCCCACCCCCGAAACCACCGGTTTGACCCCCAGCGGACGCAGCGGGAGCAGGAGGACTTGCAGATCCTCCCGCACCCCCCAGCCATGCTTGCGATGGATTTTCGCCGCCAGTTCATTCGGGAAACCCAGCAACAGGTCGGCCATCTCCTTCACCCGGCTGTCAAACAGCGTTTGCAAACCACGCCCGCGAAATGCTGATGAAATCACCAAATCCACCCACCATAACGCAGTTTGCGCCTCCCCCCCCACCCACACCCGCGCCGGGATCACGGCGCAATAACCGGCGATCCCGCCCTCCACCAGCAGCACCAGCCGGTGCAAATCCGAACCATGCCACCACGCACCATGTTGGATCAGGAAGGCGCTTTTGGGGCCGGGATATTCCCGCTCGAGGAAACCCGCCAGGGCCGTCGGGTCCACCTGATCCGCAGTCGTCAGCACTGGCTCGCTCAACTCCCGTTTTCCCCCGTACTCCGGCTGGGTTGCAACAAGCCCTGGTAATACCCTTCCAACTGGGGCAGGATGGCCCCGGTGGAAAACTTGGCGAGCACGCGCTCCCGCCCCGCCTGCCCCATCGCCGCCGCCCGGGCCGGATCATCCAGCAGGGTGCGCAGCGCAGCCACCAACGCGTCTGTATCTCCCGCCTCCACCAACAGCCCCGTCACCCCGTCCTCCACCAGCTGCGGCACGCCGCCCACGCACGTCGCCACCACCGGGAGTCCGGCGGCCATCGCCTCCAGCACGGCGTTGGGCATCCCCTCGCTGTCGGAGGGCAGGCACAGGGCATAAAAACGCGGCAGGAGCGCGGGCGGGTCGGGATGAAACCCGGCCAGGATCAGCCGCTCCCCAACGCCCAGTTCGCGGATCATGGCCTGGATTTGGGAAAGCAAATGCTCTTCACCGGGGATCGGCTGGCCGACCATGACGCCGTACAAATCCGGGTAAGCGGGGAGCAGGCGGGCCATCGCCCGGATGAAGAGGGGATGATTCTTTTCCGGGCGCAGGTTGCCCACGAGGCCGATGATCCGGCCCTCCAGGGGCAGTGACCCTCCTGAGGGGTCAGCCACCCCGGCGGGGGCCTCCACGCAGTTGGGGAGGAAGTAAATCCGCTTCGCCGGGATGTTTTTGTTGATCAATTGATCCCGGATGGCGGTGGAATTGACGACGACGCCATGCACACTGTGCAGGGCCAGCCACCGGTATACACGCGCCAGCCCGGTAAAATCCGGCGAGGCCAGCGAGCCGCGCACCGAGCCGAGCGTCACCGCGCCCCCGGCCAGCCGCCCGATCACCCCGGCATACGGGTTATCGTGGAGCGTCCAGGAATGAATGAGGTGCGGGCGCAGGCGGCGAAACAACTGGTACAGCCAGATCATCCGGCGCAGGATGCCCCGGCGATCCGGCGGGACGGTGTGTACGCGAATGCCCAGCCGCTCCAAATCCTGATCGAGCGTGTAATAAGCGCTGGGGTTGAAAACGACCACATGGGACTCAAACAGATCGGGATTGAGGTGCTTCAGCACCAGGAATAATTGCTTTTCACTGCCGCCCAGCCCCAACTGACCGATCAGGGCAACCAGCCGGATGAGGCCGGCACCCACCAGGGGCCGCCCGCTCATTGGGGTACCGCGCCCCGGAGGGCCGGGCCGCGCACGGGCCGCCGGTGCAGGCCGCTCATTTTTAGGGTGAGGTAGATGGGCCGGGAGGCATAAATCCCAATCCGGGGGATTTCATAACCGGGCATGCCCACCGGGAGCGGGTCAACGGCAAAGGCGGCGCGGTACCCGGCGGCGCGCACGGCCTGCGCCACGCGGCGGTCATAATCGCCATAAGGGTAGGCAAACAGGTCAACGGGCTGGCCGGTGATCTGCTGGAGGGCGCGGCGGGATTCGGCCAGTTCGCGGGCCAGCTCCACCTCATTACAGGTGGGGAGCGAGGGGTGCGTGACCGTATGCGCCCCGATGACCGCCCACGGGCTGCGCGCCAGGGTTGCCAACTGTTCCGGCGAAAGCCCGTCAAAGCAATCGGCAGCGACCTCCCCAGGGACGGCCTCTGCACTGCCCCAGCCGCGGCGAACTTTCTCGCAGGTAAAGGACAGCCAATCACGCGGGTTAAGCACGTGCTGGCTGGCGACAAAAAACACGCCCGGCGCGCGGAACTCTTCAAGGATGGGCAGGATATTGACCAGGTTGTTGGCGTGCCCGTCATCAAAGGTGAGCAGCACCCCGGGTCGGTCAGAACCCAAAAATTCCTCCGCACCCAGGAAGGCGAACCGCTCCCCCAGCCAGTGCAGGACCCGGCGGAATTCAGCCACAGCGTGGTGCGGCTGATGATGTTTGGGAATTTCGGGGCGGCGGTGCGAGGAGACGCCGTGCAGGTTGAGGGCAAAGCGACCGGTGCGCGCCCACCTGTTGAGACTGAGGCGGCTCATGCGCTCCCGCCTTCCACGAGCGGCCCCCAGGCGGCGCGCAACCGCTCCCCGATGGCCTCGCCCCAGGCTTCGAGGGTGTAGGTGTGCGCGGCCTGTCGGGCGAGCGCGCCCATCCCGGCCAGGCCATTAGGCGCGGCCAACAATTCCAAAACGGCCCCAGCCACCGCGGGGGCATCCGTGGCCGCCAGCAAGCGGCCGCTGCCATTTTTCAGCAATTGCGGGATGACGGAAACGCGCGGGGCGAGGACGGGGACACCACAGGCCAGCGCTTCCAGCACGGCTTTGGGAAAGCCCTCCTTGACGCGCGTGGGGAAGACGAAGAGGTGGGAGCGGGACAGGTTCTCCATCACGGCCGCGTGGCTGACATTGCCGTGAAAAGTGACCGCCCCGGAGAGGTGCAGATCAGCCGCCAGCTTTTCCAGTGCGGGGCGGTACTCGCCATCGCCCAGCACATCGAGGCGGGCGTCCGGTATCTTTGCGCGGATGGCGCGCAGTGCGTGGAGGATGGCCTGGACGTTCTTGCCCTCAGCGAGGCGGCAGACCGTGACGAGGCGCAGCGGCTCGCCCGGCAGCCAGGGTTGCACCAGAGGGAGGCCGTCCAGTTCCCGCTGGCTGAGCGTGGTGGAGAAAATCCAGGTGATGTTGGGATTCCTGCTCGATGGCGGATGCCCGGCCCCACCAGTAGCTAAGACCACATTACGCCCGCCGGCAATCCGCTCCAACAGCCAAAGCAGGAGGCGGTCGCTGATGGTGACCGGCTCGCCCCAGGTGCCGCAGTGCCGGACGAACAGTGGTTTGCGTTGCAGGAGGGCAACCATCAGGCCAATCGAGCCAACGTCCCCCGGCACAGCGGCGTGGATGGCGTCGGCCTGCGCCACTGCGCGCCAGATTTTGGGAAGGTGGCGCAGCGCCCAGGGCAGGAGATTCAACTTGTGCCAGCGTCCCCCCCGGGGAGTCGGGACGGTTTGGACGTTGAGCGCCTTCCCCTGGAGCGGGATCAGCCCGCCGGGGGCGGGTATGCCAGGGTGAGTAATCAGCAAACGGGTCTCGTCAAACAGGGAGGCGATGGCCTGCATCTGGAACGGGAAGCCGCCGACCGTGGAAAACCCAGAGGGCGAAGCGCGGTCAGGCCAGGATTCTTTGTGGGAGATGATGAGGATTTTCATGTTCCGGGTAAACCCGTGTGGCCGGGCATCTTGACGCCGCCAATCCAACCCGCGCTCAGGGGTGGTAGCCGTACTGATCGAGATGGGAGCGGGTGACTTTTTCAAGGAGAGCCTGCTGGTCAGGGGTCAGATCGCTTTGCCACTTGGTGTTCATGTTTTCAAAGGCATAGCCGCCAACCATGCGCTCAAAGGCAGAAGGCCAATCCAGCCCGGCAAAGTCAACCAGGCGCTCCAGCCAGCCGGTTTTATCTGTACAAATATCCTCATAGCGCACCTGGAGCAAATTGGCCGGGTCAATAAATTCCTGTGCGGTTTGGAAAGCATCCAGCATCATCACCCATTCAATCCCTGCCAGGGCGACAAAGGATCGCCCGCTGGCCTCCCAGTCGGCTTGATGTGTGTCCGTCAAAGGCCCCCAGCGCCATTTGGACGGGCCGCCCCAGCCATTCCAGAAATCCACGCCGAGCATGGAGTTTGCCACGGCGCGGCCATCGCGTACCAGGTGGATGAATTTGGCATCGGGGAAAATTTCGGCGAGGTAACCGAGGCGCGGCCAGTCGGTAATCTTGGCCAGCAAGCGGCCGCGGCGGCGGGTGAGGACTTCGGCCATGACACGGCGCAGGGCTTCCTTTTCCCTAGGTGTCACGTCCTGCGCAGTGAGGTCACGGCAGGGCTGGCGGAAGCCGCGGGCATAGTGCTGCCAGAAAAGGTAGTTTTCGCCAGGTTCAAGCCTGGGGATCAACAGGGGCGCGAGGACAGGGATATCCAGCGCCTGCATCAGCCAGCGATTGACCTGCGGTTTGTCCGGGTAACGGTTGCAGAAGTCGGAAAGCCAGGCAACCTGGGGGTGCGCGGCCAATAACTTGTGCAGTGCGGTGGAGCCGTTGCGGCCTGTGCCTATGATAAAAATGGGTTGATTAACTTCCATGACACCCTTTGTTTGTTTGAATTCCACGTACCCAGTAGATCGAGATCATCCAGTAGTTCAGGGCCTTGTGCCCGCCGCCCATAAGCGCCCACAAGGGGCTATGTTACGCGGCCGGTAAAAATACCGGCCAGGTCGGCGGAAAATCGGCCATACGTCGCTTCGTAACTGAACCGGCTTTCAATCTGCTGGCGTGCCAGGCAGCCCTGCTCCCGCAACACAGCTTCGTCCGAGAGCCAGAGCAAGGCAATCGCGCCCAGGCTGGCGGGCGTGGATCCCAGCGCAATCCCGGCATTTTCCTCAAACTCCATGCCATGCACCGCATCCGGCGAGGCGATCACGGGCACGCCAAGCGCCATCACCTCCACAATGCGGCTGCGAAAACCATACGTCCCGGACCAGGGGCAGAGCGCCAATGACATCGTTTTCAAAATATCCTGGGGGGCCTCCACAAAGCCGGTCACGCGTACGCGTGGGCCGCGTGCCAACGCCCTGATCATGGCGGGCGGGTTGCTCCCGACAATCCAGAATTCCACCTCGGGATGCTGCGCCCAGATGAGGGGCATCACCTCCCGGTAACAGAGCAGGGCATCCTGCTGGTTATGGGCGCTGCCCAGACTGCCATAATAGGCGACCCGCCGCGGGGAGGCAGGCTCCCAGCAGTGGGGCCAGGCGGCCAGGTCAGTTCCCATGGGGACGTGGAAAAGCTTTGCCCCCGCCCCCACCCGCCCGCGGGTGTAATCAAACTCCGCACGGTTGATGGCGATCAGGACATCAAAGTCCTGCCAGGCGGCTTCCTCGCGGGCCTGATAGCGTTTGGCCAGCCAGCCTTTCAGCCAGCCGGGGAGGAATTTCGGAGCGTCCAGTTGGCGGGCAAAAGACTGCCACAGGACATCGTGCATATCCAGGATGGCGGCGACGCCGTGCTGGCGGAACCAGCGGGCGGTTTTGAAGGCATGCCAGTATTCAAAGAGCACGCCATCAAAGGCGGCCCCGCCCAACGCGGCGGCCAGCCGCTGCGGGGAAAACTCCAATTCGCCAAACTGGTAATTGGAAAATTTGAGCCCGGTCAGCGCGGCGTAGCCTGTCCCCAGCAATTTGTGGAACAGCCGCGAGAAGGCCGTGCGAGTGTACAGCGACGGGAGGACGATGGCCCCATCGCAGGTTTCCAGCAATTGCTGGCGGATGCCATCCACCTGCCCGGCTTCGGCGATGGTCAGGAAGGTGAGGTGGAATTGGCCGCGCAGGGCGAGCAGGGTGTAGAAGACGCGCTGCTGCTGACCGGCATTCCGCGGGAAGGGATGGACGGCGGAGACGATCAGGAGGCGCGGTTTCCCTCTCAAGGGGACGCGTACCCCAGCAGGGCGCGCGTCCCCCCGGTGAAGGCGCGCAGTTGTTCCAGTTCGCCGGGGGCCAGTTTGGACACCTGGTACTGGTTGACCTCCGGCTCAAAAAGCTTGGGGAGATCCTCATAGGAAAACCAGTAATGGAGGCCCTCCGTGAAACGGGTAGCGTGACTGCCATCGGCCTGCATGTGCGGCTTGGCTTTGAAGCGCACCTGTGGCGTGAGGCTGGCGTCCAGCCCGGCCAGCGCGTACACCTTGCGAATGGACTCGGCCGGCGCGCGCAGGAGGTCTTCAAACCGGAGGAGGTGATGGGCAGGCGAGCGCTTTGCATCCGCCAACATGCGGCAGGCGATGGTTTCATAGAAGGCGGCGAAGGCTTCGGGGGAGCGGCTGACCGGGGTCTTGTGGCGCTTGTGGCTCTCGTACAGCGGGAGGGGGTCGCGCACCAGTGCAAAGAAAGTGGCATCGGGATACATTTCGTGGAAACGCTCATCCAGGAAAAGGAGGCCGTTGTTGTTCTTCAGAGCGAGGCGGGCATGCTCCACTTCGGGGCGGGTGTAAAGGGCATCGCCGGATTTGTAACGCATCTCTTCATCGGTGAGGGTTTTGAGTTTCCAGTGGAAGAGGGTCTCATCGATAAAGGCTTGCGCGTGTGGGGAAATGGGGGCCCGCTCCCGGAGATTCCACTGGTCGAAAAAAACCCGTTGCCGGGTGAGCCAGGCTGCCTGGAGGCCCGCCCGGCGCGGGGCGCGCGCATCGAGGCGGAAAATCTGGAGGGTCTCTTCGATGGGGGAACAGACGGCGGGATGGGAGAGCAGGATATTCCAGAGGATGTTGCTCCCGCCGCGCGAAAAGCAGTTGAGGATGATCGGGTTTTTATTAAGCATTTCTCTACTGTACATCCGGTAAATTGAATGTCATTGCAAGCCGCCGGTTTTGCTTTTTGGCGGCGTGGCAATCTTCTGCGGCCTTGATATGATGCCCGGAAGGGAGATTGCTTCGCCAAAAACCGGCTCGCAATAACATGTGTACCGTAGAGAATTAAGCATCATCGTGTGCGGGAGGAAATGATTGTGAGCAAGGCTTCCGCCACCCGCTGGCCCGCGCAGCCATCGAGGGTGCCGTTGAACATCCCGCGCGTAAAACGGGCGCGGGCCTCGCGGTCGGCTGCGGGTTGGGCGAGGCCGCGCAGGATCATGGACTTTAGCTCATCCACCGAGCGGGCGACCATGACGCCCCCACTGGCGGCGACGGGGCGGTAATGTTCGTAGCCGATATGCCGGGAGAAACGCATGTACCTGGGCAGATCGCTCCCCGGCGGTTCAAACCCGAGATTGATAACCGGTTTATCCACCATCATCAGCTCGAGCGTCACGGTGGAGGCCCCGTTGATACCGAGGGCGGTATGGCGGAGGAGGTTCGTGTAGATGTAGAGGTCATCCTGCAAGGGCATGACCCACTGGCGATCCCACAGGATGGGCGGGAAGATGACATCCGGGTTGCCGCGCATTTCCTCGGCGAGGGCAAGCATTTCCGGGCTGGTGCCTTTGATATAGGTGCGGACGAGGAGTTGCGGGCGTGCCTCCTGCGGTAGGGTTTGCAGGAAGTCAATGACTGTGCGGACGGTGCGGTGTTCCTCGGCGAAGTCGGGATCCATGCCGGTGGTGTAGAGGATGAAGGCGCGCGCCGGATCCAACCCCACCCGGCGAGCCAGTTCATCGCGGGAGAGGTGGAATTCCGGTTTGAAGTGAAAGTCAAACTGGGGCGTCCCCGTGACATAAACCTGCTCCGGGGAGATTTGGGGGTAGAGTTCCAATAATTGGGTACGCATCCCCTCGTTCCACATGAGATAGTGGTCGTAGGGGGTCAGGAGGCGCCCGCGGGAGGTGAGGTTATCCCAGGAGAAGATGAAGGCGGCGGTGGGTATCCCGAGGTGGTGGGCCACCCTCAGGGGCAAGTCGGCTTGGGGGCCGTGGATATGGGAGCCGTTGAAAACGAGGTCGGGGCGGAGTTCAGCAAAGAGTTGGTCGAAATCGGAGGTCGGGCGGAGCTGCCAGTTGAGCCAGCGTTCGACTTTGGTGCCCAGTGCGAGCATGGGACGGTTGGCAAGCGGGTAGGCGACGAGGCGGTTGGCGTAGAGTTTGACGGTCTCGCGGAGGTTGCCGCGGACGCGGGCGTTGTGTTTGCCCCAGTAGTATTTGACCGCCTCCGTCCAGAGCCAGCGGTAATGGGCGGTGTTCAGGGCGTCGGTGGCGAAGGCGACGAGGCTGTGGTGCCGGTAGTCCTTGAGCGGCACGACGCGCTCAATATAGGGCTGGGCGTGGGCGACGGCCTCGCCATGCCCGACCATGGAGAGGAGGGTGACGCGGGCATTCTGACTCAGCGCACGAAGCGTGTCTGAAAAAATAAAGTTGCGGACGGCCTCGCCACGGGCAACGACGAGGACGATGTGGGGGCGGAAGGAATTGGAAATTTGAAATTGGGAATTGTCACGGCTTTCCATATCTCATCCTGGACGTTTTACGGGTGCTGGTGAAGATAGCCAGGAGTTCAGAGGACTCTAGCAACAGCGCTTTTCGGGCTTCTGCCAAACCAATATTCGACTCGTCCATCAACGTCAGCCAATATTGGGTTTCGGATGATTCCTTCTCAACGATGGAGATTTTGTGGATGAAATCTGCTTTCGATTCCGCCCGGTTCGCCTCCCGATAATTTGCCCCTATGGAAGTACCAGACCGCAACAATTGATTGCCCAAAGTCTCATTGATCCTGTTTCCTGGTAAGTCGGAAACAAATCGGATCACGCCCAGTGCAAAGTTTTTGGTGCGCTGCTCGAGCTGGTTCTGATTCATCAATTTTCAATTCCCAATTTGAATTTTCAAATGCTGTTTCATCATCACTTCCGCGATCACTAAATCCACCGGGTCATCAATCTCGAGGCGGCGTTCAATGGGCATGGGATACATGGCGATTTTGCCAAAGAAACGATGGCGGGCTTGGATGAAGCCGGGGGTGCGCATGGCGTAGACCGCGCCGGTTTCCACGTATTGCGGGTCGCGCTCCTGCCACCGGGGCCGGACGTATTTGTCGTGGTTGATGGCAATCACTTCGCGGTCAGGGCCATAGCCCCACAAAAAATAGTGAAAGGACGTGACGGAGAGGGCTGAGTCTGCCTGGTTTTCGAGCAGGGCCTGGATGGTGCCTTCGATGTCTTCGGCCAGGGTAAGGGGTGAGGTGCATTGCAGGAAGACGAGGATATCCGGCTGGTAATCTTCCGTTTGCTGGAAATGAGCGAGGGTATGGATCAGGGCAGATTCAGAGGAGGCGGCATCCCCGCTGAGGTCGGGGGGACGCCAGACAATGCCGGCCCCATAAGCCTGCGCGACCCCGGCAATGGCCGCATCATCCGTGGAGACGACAACGCGGGTGATGGAGGGGGTTTGCCGGGCTTGCAGGATGCTGTGAGCGACCAGGGGTTTCCCAGCGAGGGGCTGGATGTTTTTTTGCGGGATGCCCTTGGAACCGCCGCGGGCGGGGATGATGGCGAGGATTTCGAGGGTCATGTTAAGGTGTATTGGTTGCGCGGCCCCATAGCAGCCAGAGCCATTTGCGAAACTCATCGGCGGAGAAAACGAAAGAGGGGGTGGCGAACATCGCTTGAAGCAGTACGCGCAGCCGGGAGAGGCGGGTGGGACCAGCGGAGGCCAGTTTCATATAGCCGCGCGCCAGCCGATAGTGCGCCATGCGCCTGCGCTGCCTATCCTTTTCGGGTTCGCCGGAATAACTCAATTCATACAGACGGGCAAATTCGCGGGCGAAAGGGAGAACGTCAGCCATGCTTTTGCTGGCTTCATGGCGGCGGAAAACGCCATAAGTTTTTTCGGACAGGGTGATCGGATATTGCCGCACCACCCGGTAGAGCAATTCCCGATCCATGACGTAGCGCAGGTCTTCCCGGACAGAGCGCCCCACCACATCAAGCGCATGGCGGCTGTAAAAGGTGGCGACCTGGTGCAGGCGATACACACCGGGGGGGCCAAGACTCAGGTCAGTGGGGGAGCTGCCGGAGAGCAAAGGGGGGATGGGTTCCCCTGAGGGGGGCGCATCCCCCTCCTGGAACTGGAACCCCCCAATCCACCCGCCCGCAGCTGGGTTTTTTTTATATTGGTCTGCCAGGTCGGCAAACGCGCCAGGCAGGTAATGGTCATCGGCGCTGAGGAAGGTGATGATGTCTCCGGTGCAGCGGGCGAAGCCTTTATTGATGGCGTGACTTTGGCCCCGGTCGGGTTCGCTCACCCACCAGGCGAGGCGGGGGGCATACTTCCCGATCAGCTCGCGGCTCCCATCGCGACTGCCGCCATCCACGATGATGAGTTCGGTATCGGGGTAGACCTGATCGAGAACGGAAAGAATGGCTTGTTCCAGGTAAACGGCCTGGTTATAGGAGGGAATGACGATGCTTATAACAGGCAATAATTTCCCCCCAGCGGTTACCATGTTCATAAACTCAGGTTGAGAAGTTGGAAGGCTTTCTTGCGGCCCCATAATTTGGTGGATAAAGCGATATATCGCCGGGCGGGTTGGAACAGCGGATAACCAATGAATTCCATTTCATGGTGAAGCAAACTTTCCAATTGCTTCACCTCCTCTGCACTTAAGCCGCCTCTCCATTTATTCGCCGCACCGTGGTAAATGCCATTCTGCTTTTTCCCGCTCTCCGCGTTGCCACCCCAAGGAACTTTCCCGAATCCTTTGGTGGGTTTGAGCAGATCGGGGAGGTAATCTATTCCCAAAAAATCGGCAATGGAGTGGATGGCAGCTTCCGGGTTATGGACCAAATCTTCATAACGCAAAATACACCTTTTGCCTGGGTCAATCAGGCGTTGGCAATCCATCGTAGCGCGCACGGAATCATGCCAGACCAGGGCAAACGAATCAATCGAAGTAATCTTCCTGTTGTTTTTTATGTCCCGCTTCTTGTAAGAGGTATACACATCGCGCGGGTCGCGAACTACGTGAATAAAACGGGCGTTCGGCCACCACTGATGGTAGCGGTAAAACAGGTATTCATAACTGAGCGTTTTATCCACCCAATATAATGTGCGCCCGGTCAACGTTTTGGAGGCCAGTCCCAAAGCATGAAAATAAGATTCCTTAAAATCCTTCGGGGTTGCAGCGGAGGCCCGCACCAAGCCTCGAAAGGTGGCTTGAAGTTCGGCTATGGAAATATCCGATAGAAAATCCTGATAGTAATGACTAGGCTCGTTAAAGATGTGGTTGATCAACACCGACTCAGCCTTATCAATCCTTTTCTCCAACGTATCGGGCCAGGAGGTTAAGACATTCAGCCAGCGATGATAGTGTTTGTACCAACGCGGATATTGAGAATCGGCCACATCCACCAGAAGTTGGGGATGACCATCAAGCAGGCTCTGAAGAAGGGTCGTTCCAGAACGGGCGATGCCCAGAAGGAAGAGAGGGGATAAACGCTCGAAATGGTTTTGATTCATGAGAGAAGGTATGGCTCCCAAAAGACCCGATCCCACTTTGCCCAGGCATGTGCGCCAAAAGGTAAGTGGTTATTGTTTTGCTTAAAGCAATACACCGGATTACGCTCAAAAGCAAACCGCAGAGCGACCTCCAGCGGAGCAATATTGAATCTCGGGCGGAACAGTCGGGCGCGGTCGGACCAAAACAAGTCCTCATTCAAGCCATACTCAGAGCTGTACCATTTGACCCCGCGCCGGGCATCGCGAATGACGCGCATTTTTTTGAGCCAGCGCTTCGGTATGGGAAGTCGGTTCAAATCGGGCATGCGGGCAGAGAGAACACTCATCCACGAAGGGATATACGGCGAATTCAATACATCCAGAAAAGCCTGCACCCTCCGAAGGGATAAGCCGCCGTTACCCACACGGGATAGGCGCGGCGGTTGGCGATCTTCTTCAAAAAGCGGCGCACCGATATAGTCATACCCCAACCGACACCAATCCAATAGTTGCTCCGAAAAAACGAGGCAGTCCAACTGGTAGATGAGGATGTAATCGTACGCAGCAAAGGCTGAATAAAATTTCGGAGAGAGGAGCAGCCGACTATAAGTCGCGACGCTTTCAAAGTAATCAGCCGAAAACGGGACAATCGGAAAGTCAGCTGGCGCGATCTTGAGGGTCTCCGGCGCAAGCCAGAATTTATCCACCTGAGCCAGCCACGTCTGGAGATGATGCAGGGAAATGGACTCATCGGGAGTCAGCCATTCCCGATGAAGGGGGATGGCAATGGCAACCTCAGGCATCAGGCAGGAGCGCGCTTTCCAGGCGGCGCAATTTGGCGGTCACATCCATCCCAATCTGATCCGCCTCTCCAGCCGCCAACTTACCGAGGCAGGCTTGCTCCGCTATTTGCAGAAAGTCCGCCCTGACGAGATTGGCATCGGGTTGGTCGGGGAAAACCCTGGCGAAGAGCGCGGACAACCCGCGCAGAGCCTGGATGGTTTGGAGGGCTTTCCCAGTGCGTCCCTCCACCGAGATGTTTGCGAGTATATTGCCACCATGTTTCTGGATTTTGAGGGCCCAGGAACTCATGCCTTCAAAACCGATCAAGCGCTGCTGAATCTCATCGGGGGCATAAGCGATCCTGTAGCCCCGCTCCAGCAGTTGAACCTGCGCCTTCGCCCCGGTATCGTAGATCCATTTCCCCTCCCGCAGCGGGGAGGTATCCACGCGGAAGGAAAGCGCTTCATCCAGCCAAATACTGCGCCGGATGACAAAACATGAACCCATCGGCAGCGGCACTTTGTCCTTCAAAATCTCCGGCATGTGGCGAAAGGGCAGCAGGGAAACCACAGCCACTTTGGAGTCCCGGTCAAATTGCGCCAGTGCCCATTGCCACGGAACGGCATCCAGCCAGAAGATGTCATCATCGGTCACGACCACGTAATCGGCGCGGCATACCTTTTGGACAAAGAGATCGAGCTTCTCGCCGTGATGATAGTTGAGCAACGGATAATTCTTCAACACACCGTCGGCAGGCAAATATTTTTCCAGCGTGCCGGAACAATCCCCGATGGAAACCTCCAGCGGGCGGCTGTCAATGGCCCTGCCAATCAACGTGCTCCATAATGCCGTCAATTTGGGCACAACCGAAAAGGTGACACAATCCACCCGCGGGAGTGGCGTCCCCCGGTGGGTCCCGTCAGCCCCCTGCAATTTCCGGGTTCCGGCAATGCACGCGGCCATTGCGGCCAGTCCCCCATTATGGCGGTAAACCTTCCGCCAGTCGGCTGAAATCAGCCGGAGGGTTTCAAGCATCGGGCGCGCTCCCGTGGGTGAAAACCAGCAGTTCCTCCCCGTGATGCTCGCGCCGGGAGGTCAGCACAAAACCCGCCCTGGTGTGCAGGGCAATCGAGGCCTGATTGCTTGCCCAGATTTCGGCAATCACGGGCTTCCCCTGCGCCGCGGCCAGCAAATGCTTGAGAATCGCAGTGCCATAGCCGCGGCCGCGTTGGGTAGTCTCAACACATTCAGTGATATACAGGCGTCCTTCTTGAAGGTGGAGCGCGCCATACCCAACCGACCGGCTGCGCCCGGCGGCATACAGATAAATCCGGTACTCCCCGGCCTGGAGTAATTTCCGGTAGGTCGCGTAAAACCAACGGATTTGCTGGCGGACGGCAATGGCTTCACGATAATTTGTCAGATACGCGCGGCAGGTATTGCGCAGGCGGCGCACCCGGAGGGCCTGGAAAACGTTGGTGACCAGCCGCGGGTGCAGTTCCACAACATCAGTCATTGGCACAAACGGATGATGGTATCGGCGATGTGGGCGCGCTGTTCCCCGGTCAGCCACCAGCCCACGGGGATGGAAACCTGTTCCTCGACAAAAGCATCCACGCCCGGCAGGGTGCGGCGGAAATCCTTGAACATCGTGTGCTGGTCGTTGCGCGCATGTACCTGGGAGACGACGATCCCGGCGTTTTTCATGTCCTGCATAAAAGCCAGCCGGTTGCGCACGCGCACGGTAAACAGCCAGTAGGAACCCTCGCGGTCTGGTTTGTAGTCCAGCAGGGTGAGGCCGGGCAGGGAGGCCAGCCGTTCGCGGTAATAGGCGGCGTTGTCCCGGTGTTTGCGCAGGGTCTCGCCGACATGGTTGAGTTGTTCCAGCCCAATGGTGGCGTTGACGTCGTTCATGTGGAATTTATAGCCGTATTCCAGCACGTCTTCCTCACAGCGGAAATCCTTGCGCTCGCCTTCACGGTCAATGCCATACCAGCGCAGGAGCTTGCCGCGCTTGTAACTCTCAGTATCCCGGCAGGTGAGCGCGCCGCCATCCACCGTGGTCATGTGCTTGATGGCCTGGAAGGAAAAGCAGGTAAAGTCGGAAATGCTCCCGACCGGCTGGCCGTGATAGCTGGCCCCAAAGGCGTGCGCAGCATCTTCGATCACCTTCACCCCGTATTTGTGGCCGATCCGGTTGAGTTCCACCAGCTCACAGGGGTAGCCGCCCCAGTGAACGGCGATGATCGCTTTGGTCTTGTCGGTGATTTTGCGCTCCACGTCGAGAGGGTCAATATTCCCCGTCATCGGGTCAATGTCCGCCCAGACGATCTGCACCCCCATCGCCATGATGGGCACGTTGGTGGCGGTGCAGGTCATGGCGGTGGAGATGACCTCGTCGCCGGGGCCGACATCTGAGAGGCGCAGGGCCAGCATCAGGGCCGCCGTACCGGAGTTGAGGGTGAGCACATTCTGGTTGCCAAACCAGGGGGCCAGGGCGGCTTCGAAGGCGTCCACCTTTGGCCCCTGGCCGATATACCCGCTCATGAGCGTGGCCGCCAGCGGTTGGAGCAGGCTCTCGACCATGAAGACTTTGAAGAGCGGGATGGCTTTCCCGGCCCCGGAGAGCAGGTGGGCAACGTCTTCGGGGGGTTGTTGAACCACTTGGGCTGTTGAATTTACTGTGTTGATACTGCTATTCATCATAATTTTTCCTATTGAAAGCAAGAGGATTAAACATTCGAAATGGGCACAATTTTTCAAGCCTGCTTTTTCGGTTTCTGGTGCATTCGGCCAGAACCCTTTCTATTTCTTTTCGAAAAAGAACAGCCGTCTAACAATTTCATCGCCTTCCTTGGTGCTCCAGGTTTTCTTTAATCGAAATAGTTTAGAGAACGAATCGATAAAGTTTTGTTCGTTATACCAAGGTTGTGGTTGCCAGCCCCGCTGTTGCCAAGCCAGCAAATGTTTATCCTTGGGATCAACGTATTCCACCAACACCCCCTTTCGAGAATATTGAGAAAGTATCCGCGCCAGGGTTTCAAAGGTAATGCGGTAATTTTTTGCCAGATGGTGAGAAATGGCAAATGCCAGGACATAATGACAGCGCAGCCGCTCGAAAATATCAGGTGAACTTAAGTCCGGGCCGTAGCTATGTGTTGGTCTGATAAGGTCAATGTGCAGCGGTGTAAGGTCGTAACAATTCTCCACTGCGATCTCGAATAGCTCATCAACTGCGCGAGCATCATAATCAAATGCCACGACTTGATGACCTGCTTTGCTACTTTCAATCGAATATGTCCCTCGGTTACAACCAATATCCAAAATAGAAGACCGTTCAGGCAACCCATCCAGGAACTCCCGAAATCCATCATCCTTATAGGCGTAAGAGCCTTGATCGTAGTCAGACCAGAATCCAGGCAAAGCGCCAACATTCAGCTTTGAAATCATGCGGATAATACTGGCAAGAATTTTCTGAAAATCCCACCTACCGCAATTTTTAAGCAGGAGATAAAACGAAGGAGGAAATATCCTCAAATAAGGATGATTGAAAAAATACTTGGCACTGCCCCCGCGCCGTTCCCAAAGGCTTTCATATGCAAGCGTTTGCAAGCCTTTGGAATGCAGCCATAACGGAATATAGGTGTGCTTCCGAAACTCTAAAAGCCAGGCTAGTTTGGATAGTTTCTCGCGCCTGATAATAGAGCCCCAGTCAAAAAATACAGGTTGGGTTCCTAAAAAGCTGACATTCCAAGGATGTGCATCCTGCAAGGCGTATCCAAGTTTGTCCAGCTCGATAGCCAGTTGGCACAGCATCAAACTGGCTTTCTGGTGCATCTGCATCGTCCATTCATTAGGCTCTGAAACAAACGGGATTTTCCGGTGCTTAAGAACCCCTGCATAACCAGTGATCTGAATTTGGGATATTTCAGTTTCAATCAAGCCCTTACTAATAAGTAAATCCAGTTTCTCTCCATCGGCCAGCTCCTTGAAAATTCGAAGTGTATTTTCCGAAACCGCCCGATACACATGGTTGCTGTCTTCTGGAACTTTTACAAGACGTCCGTTCGCGTCATACCAACTATATTCTTCGAATTCATAACTCATAAGGACAATTCCTAAAACCTATATGGCTGCGACAACCGAAAACGATTGCAGTGCATGAGGCTTGTTTCAGGATAGTTGCTACAGAATATGCCGGATACTATCATCTTTAAGATTTACTGCTCAAACAAGAGTTTGTACGTCCAAGTGTAAAGTTTTCGCAGGAAGCTCCTGACACGGCTGCTTCGGGCAAGCCGCTTTAGGAAAGTTGGTTTTTCAGCATCCGAGGATGCGTCGGCTGTCGGTGTGAAGTCCAGCCGGTGCGTTTGCACCCAGCCCAGCTCGGCCCGGAAATCGGGAACCCGGTTGCCCATGTGGTGGACGAGGTATTCCACGGTCGAAAGCCGCCACAACCCTTCCTTCTTCATCTTGTATTCCAGAATGGGCGCGTAGACGGTATCGCCGCCCACCTCCACGCCTTCATCCAGCCGCAAGGGGAGCACTTTTTCGACGGCCTGCCGGGTGATGACAAATTGAAAATCCGCACCCGATAAATAGGCTGCGGTTTGTCCTCGGGCAATGCGCACATCCAGCCGATCCGGAAACTGCCGTTCGGTATCAGCGCGCCCCAAGCTCTCATGATGGGCGCGGATATATTCATCCGGGATCAGGTGCCCCGTTTCAATCCGGATGCTCGGATCCTGCACCATCAGAGGGTAATCCAATCGTTTTCGCTGATCGCCCGCCGCAATCGGCAGGGCGGTCACCCGCCCGGCCTCCGGGAACGCCTGCAGGATGCCGATGGATTGTTCCAGCCAGCCGGGCAGGAAATACACGTCACTATCGGCAAAAGCGATATAGTCGCCCGGCGCCACCGAGAGCAGATGGGCGAGCGCCCCCAGCTTCCTGAGGTTATGTTCGGAAAAGGTCAGGTACTGGATTTTGCCCGCCTGCTGTAGATCAAGCAGGTAATCGCGCACTTCGGCACAACTGCCATTGTCGAACAGCATGACGTTGAACGGTGCAGGCGTATTCGCGTACAGGCTGTCAAAAAAAACCTTCAGTACATCCAGGCTGTATTGCCAGTAATTTTCCAGCGATGGGATATAGGTGACGGTGGTGATCGTCACCGAGGCGGGTGTCCAGCCCAGCGGATCGCTGTCGCGTTTCAACGGGTTAACACCAACACGGGACATTATCTTTTCTTGATGGACCTCTTGCAAAAGTATTTTTAACCACGGATTTCACGGATTTATTCAGAAAAAGATGAACTATCACGCCGTCCTTTCCGGGTGGCCGATGGCTCGTGCAAATGCCCCCGTCCGTTTTTGCACATCCTGCTGTGAAAGAAATTCCCGCGCCACCTCCGGGGTCTCCGCCTTCCCAAACAGTTGTTTTTTCTTCCGGCTCCAGCCTTTCCACAGCCGCCGATAGAGCTTGTCTTTGGTTGACAGGGATTGGCGGGCCTGGAGGGCGGCGTAGCCGCGGGGGATGAGCTGACCCAGGGCTGCCGGGTTCATGGGGGGGCGCGCGCCCCTGGGGTGGCACAACCCCGCGAGACAGGCGGCCAGCTCCCGCAGGGGGTCGCGCGGACCCATCAGTTCCCCGTGCGCCCAGCGGGCCAGCGGATGAGGTTCCGGGGCATTGCCCCCCTCGAGGCCAATCCTGATGAATTCATCCTCCCGATCAATCTGCGGGCAATACCGCATCCAATCGGCCAGCATCGGTTCAGGGAGTGGGAGCGGCAGAATCTTCCAAGCGGGCTTCCCGGCGATGGCGGCTTCGATCAGGCTGGTGCTGTGCGACGAGATCACCAGGTCGCTGGCCAAAATCCATTCCCGGATCGAATACTGTTTGTTGAAATGAACATTGGGCGGGAACGCGCTGGGGCCGCCCTGCGCCAGGCTGAGGAAATCCTCCTGCGAGGTGGTGGGCCGGGGGCGGATGATCACTTCCACCTGCCCGGTGTCAGCGAGGCGCTTGATCCAGTCGAGCACGATGGGCAGGGACTCCACACAAAAAGCCTGGCTGGCATCAATGTCCGCCTGGCTCACCCCCCACTCCCGCTGGGTGGCCACCCATTTCTCACTGCGGAACGCCCACGAGTAGGTTTCGGGGAAGAAGACCCAACGGCGGGCCGGGTCGAGATTGAATTCCTTAGCGATGGCGGCGCGGGTTTTGAACACATCGCAATAGGGCGGTGCATACAACGCCAGCGCCGGATGTCCGTTCAGGAAGATGTTGTTTTCCGGGACGCCGCCCGCCAGCAGGTAATCGCGGAAGCCCGTGCCCCAGGCGTGGTGGATGACGTGTTCGCGGACGAAGGCGTCTTCAGGGTGTTTGAGGGGCTGGTAGGCTTTTTCGTAGAACTGCTCCCAGGCGAGGTTGAAGATGACGGACTCGCGCCACCGGGGAAGGTAATCTTCCATAAAGCCGCGGCGGACACCGTAGGCATAAGGGACGGCCACGACCCGCGGGGTGCAGACCTGCGCCAGTTCAAACAAGTCCGTGCGCCACATATGAACGATCTTGACCGAGAGGCCGTGCTGGCTTTGCAGGTGGTGGCGCACAGCGCAGGCCACATCCAGCTCGCGGGCGTTGTGCTCGATGAGCCAGAGGACGTCGATGGATTTCATTTTACGCGGAGGCGTCCGGGAGAAGTTGCAGGTGATGATAAAAAATCGAATGCAAACGATGATAGAAAGGCATGAGATGGGCAAAATATAACGAACTTAAAAGGAGATAACCCTGCAAAACACGTAACGGGGGTTGTTGCGTAAAAGATGCACCCGCCTTCCAATATCGCAATCCATTTACTAATCGCCTTTGTTGAACCAACCAGCGTGCTTGCGACATAATCTTCAAAGCTATCATCCTGCGGCGGAAATCCGTAATTTCCCCTTTATCCTTGAGCAGGGTCCAAGATTTTTGCAGCCCTTTCAGGATATGGGAGGCTTTGAGATCGCTCTGGGTATTTACGTTATCGGCGCTAATTTTCCTAACGTGGACGAGTACTTCCTCAATCCGCTTGATTTGTTTCCCTTGCAAGATGGCGCGGATATTCAGATCGTCATCCTGCCAGGCGCGTAAATCCTCGTCCCATGTACCAATGGATTGGATGGCTTCTTTGCGCCATAACGGAGCGTTCGTACACCACAGCCCCCCGTAATGTTTCCGATAATCCGGAAACCAGACCACATCCAACCAATATTCCTCAGTAGCAAATTTCATAAGGTGAGTTTCCACCCCTCCATCGTGTTCAACCACCAGATCATGCTGGCATGTAACCATGTCCAGATGACGGTCACGTGTAAAAATATCCAATTGAAGCTGTAATTTGTTTTGGACAAACAAATCGTCAGAGTCCAAAAAATTTACAAATTCCCCGCGGGCAAGCCCAAGCCCAAAGTTCCGGGCAGCATTGGGATAGCGCTTATCCGCTGGTGCGTTGACTGGTTTGAACCTGTCATCTTCAGCAGCATATCGTTCTAGAACGGAAAAAGTGCAATCGGTTGAGTGGTCATCCACCACAATACATTCCCAATCGTCAAACGTTTGCGCTTTGACGGAATCAAGCGCCACAGGCAATAAATCTTCCCGGTTGTGAACTGGGATAATAATGCTTACAACTGGCATCAGATCAGACCCCTGCCAGAATCTCGTCCCGTAGATTCTGAAAAGCAATGTTTAGCTGGGATTTTATGGTCGCAACTCGACTAGAAACCTGATGGGTCATTTTTACTAAATCTGATAACTTTTCCATGCCGGTTATTTCATGCGGCTCATACTTCTCTCCAAATGCAGAGGCGTAATCAAAGAATTTGAAACCCTGACCAGATACCTTGTCTGAAAGAACTATCCAGCCATTTGGGATGTTCAAAGCATCTGCTGCCACAAGCCCATGAAGCGAGGATGATAAAACAAATTCGCATCCATCTAATTCCCTAACTACTTCTTGTGGTTTGCGCTGAATATCAACCACAATTACTTCCTTCGGATACCGTGCGGATATATCAAATACGCGTGCATCTTCCTTGTCAACGTAATGGGGAACGATTCCAAGTTTATGAGTCTTTCGTAACTTTTTTTCAAAAAACTCCGCGATAAGCAACCCGGGATCTCCCAATATCGTGGATTTGGGTGCATTTATCCTTTCTCTTGTTAATTCCCCACGTACTCCGATAATTTTGGCGGCTCTAAAAATTCGGACTGTGTCCTTAATCAGACCAGAGCCAAGGATATAACCTGAGTAATCTTCGGAAAGGTTGGTCAGAAGGCTACCAGTAGAAACCAAATCAGCGTGTTCCATTGAAGCGAATACCGGGGTCAGGCCGTACTTTCTCAACAGAAATGGCGTAATCAAATCACCAAAATTCGGGAGATCATTCCACCAGTGGACATTTACTGCATTCCCTCTTATCAATCCAAGGATACTTTGTGTTCTTTGTTCAGCTTTGAATGAAAGCCCTCGTAATTTCTTTTTGCTCCAGCTGCGTCTCATAATGATATTCTGCGATTCTGTTTTTTAGACAAATACTCTTGGTGTGAGAGATGGCCTTAAGAAACACTTCCTAGGGTAGTCGCTTCTGTCTTCACGCTCCAAGAGTGATGGACAAGAAGAGGTGGAGCCTTTGTAGGCACCGTTTTTCCAGTGCCATAGAAATCGCTTTCTAACAAAGAAAATCGAAAAACGCTCTCAACGTGGTCCATATAATGCTCGTCCTGAACTAATGCCACATTTATTGAATAGGAACCTGGTCGTAAGGGGAGTGATGGGAGCTTGCAAATAATTTCTGTTTCACCTTGAGAAAGGGTGATTTTCTCTCCTGTAAGTTGATTATTAAGGTGTGTGATAGCTATACCTGTTTGATCATAAATTGTGATAAGTGTGGACATATGAGTGATTAGCCCCAAAGGATTTTGAACGCGCAGAATAAAATTCATTTCATCACCCACGAGGATCTCTGTAACATTTTTGCCCGAGCGATCTAAAACAAATACGTCAATTAGGCGAGCAGGGCCCCCCCCTTTTCTATCGATTCTAGCGTGAACAGGAATCCCGGCATTGCTAGCAATATTGCTGAGATACATGTCAATAACTTCTCTAACCGTATCTATGCATACAACGTGCCCCGCACTCAATAAAATTGCGTAGTGGCATAAAGACTGAATCGCCCCCATATTATGACTGACAAACAACACCGTCCGCCCCTCCCGCGCCACCTCGCCCATCTTCCCCAGGCACTTCTTCTGGAACTCGGCATCGCCGACGGCCAGGACTTCATCCACCAGCAAAATCTCCGGCTCCAGGTGGGCGGCCACGGCAAAGGCCAGCCGGACGTACATCCCGCTCGAATAGCGCTTAACAGGGGTATCAATAAACTTTTCGACCCCGGAGAAATCCACGATTTCAGCGAGCCTCCGGTCAATCTCGATCCGGCGCATCCCCAAAATGGAGCCGTTCAGGTAAATGTTCTCGCGCCCGGTCAATTCCGGGTGGAAGCCGGTGCCCACTTCGAGCAGGCTGGCGATACGCCCCTTTACTTTCACCTGCCCGGAGGTCGGCGCGGTGATACGGGAGAGGATTTTGAGCAGGGTGCTCTTCCCCGCCCCGTTGCGCCCGATGATGCCGACCACCTCGCCCTGGCGGACTTCAAAGTTGATGTCCCTCAGCGCCCAGAGGAGTTCGCCGTTCCGGTTGCCATGATCGGCTTCGCCAATTTTCAGCAGCGGATCGGGTTTGCGGCGGGTGCGCGCCCACCAGCGGGCCACGTCATCCCGGAGGGTCTTGCCCCCGATCAGGCCCAGTTGGTATTGCTTGGATAAATTTTCGACTTTGATCGCAACGTCAGACATAAGGAGTTTTAACCACCGATTACACAGATTGCACGGATTTTTGTTTTTTCAATCGGTGAAATCGGTGTAATCCGTGGTTTGGATTATGTGGCTTTTTGTAACCACCGATTACACGGATTGCACGGATTTTTTGTTTTTCCAATCGGTGAAATCGGTGCAATCCGTGGTTCGATTAGTAAACGCGACGCCTGTGTTTCAGGGAGGTCTCGCCAAAATTTAGCAGCAACCCCACTTTGATGCCCGTTCCCTTGAGATAGTTCATCAACTGGGCTTCGTCAATTTCCGTCAGCCCTTTTGTTGCCTTGATATCGAGCATCACTTTTTCATCCACGAGAAAGTCTGCCCGATATTCCCCCATGACAACGCCTTTATAAATCACTTCCAACTTGACCTGTCGTTGGAACGGAATTTCCCGTAATCGGAATTCGTGTTCGAGGGCGGCCTGGTAAACGGCCTCCAAAAACCCCGGCCCCAAGACCCGATGCACTTCCATCGCGGCCCCAATAATGGCGTAACTTAATTCTTCGAAATATAGCTCAGGCATATTAACCACTGATTACACAGATTGCACGGAAAATAAAAATTTGAAATCGGTGAAATCCGTGCAATCCGTGGTTTGGATTAGTAGGGGCTTTTGGAGCCATCGATCACACCGTATCCATAAACGTCTGCTCGACCCGGTTGAAGATCAGCAGCCCAAAGATCAGGGTGACGACCATAAACCCGGCGCTGTACCACAGGCCCCCCAGGCTGACTGACCCCGTGCCGAGGAAAGCGGCCCGGAAAGCCTCCACCACCGGCGTCAGCGGGTTCGCCATGATCAGGGGGCGGTAGGCTTCCGGGATGGCGGAGACCGGGTAGATGACCGGCGTGGCATACATCAGCAGGCTCACGCCAAAGCTCACCAGTTGCTGCAAATCGCGGTAGCGGGTGGTCAGCGACGAGACGATGATCCCCACGCCCAGGCCCAGCCCGGCCATGAGCACGAGCAATACCGGGGTCAGGAGCGCCCAAGAGGTCAGGTGCACCTGTGAACCCGCGAGCCAAAAGTAGAGGGTAAACCCCAGGAACATGACAAACTGGATGGCAAAGGAGATCAGCTTGGAAGCCAAAATCGAAACAGGCACCGCCATGCGCGGGAAATAGACTTTGCCAAACAACCCGGCGTTGGCAATAAAAGTGTTCGCCGTCCCGGTCACGCAGGCGGAAAAATAATTCCAGATGACCGTCCCGGACAGGTAGAACAAAAATTGCGGCAGGCCGTCGGTCGAGAGCTGGGCGATCCGGCCAAAGATAATGGTGAAGGTGATCGTGGTCAGTACCGGCTGGATGAGGTACCACAGCGGGCCGAGGATCGTCTGCTTGTAATAGGAGACAAAGTCGCGCCAGACAAACATCATGATCAATTCGCGGGCGCGCCACAACTCCGGCAGACGCAGATCCCACCAGCCGCGCCGGGCTTCGATCACCATGTCCCATTGTTCTGCTTCAACGCTCATCATTTCCTTCGTTATCGGTTAATCTCATCAATTATCGCCGGGAACAGGTAATCCGTGATCAATACCTGCGCTTCGGCATTGGGATGCGAATCGGCCTAATTGACCCAAAAATCGTGCTCGTCCTGTCCCTCAAAAACCGGCAGCAAGTCCACGCACCGGATGCCAAGTTCCTCACAGAGGGCGGCCAGCGCGGCATGCGCTTCCCTGCCCTGATAGTCATCCAACTCGTTGAGCAGGGGGTAAACGGCCATCACGAATTCCATATCCTGATCAGCGGTCAGGGCGGCCATTTCCCCGATGGCACGCCTGGACTCCACCCAGCCCGGATTGGTATCCACAAAGCCCTCGAAAATCTTTTGCACCCAGCTGAATTCCGGGCTTTCCAGCAGGCCGATCTCCCGCAGGATGGCCCCGACAGGGGGCACCAGGAAGCGGACAAGGGCGGAGCGTCTTTCCAGTTCAAGCACAAAACCGCGCAAACCCTCATTCCGGGAAAACTGCGCCACATCCTCACCCGGATCGATCTCGACGACGGGGACAACGAGCGTCTCGTCATAGGCCGCCACAGCCAGTTCCGGCTTGTATTCAATATCGTTCATATTGAAAATGAGGAGCACGAAGTCCGGTTCATAGGTCATGCCCAACCCGCGCAACTGGTTGAATTCCTCAACCGTGTTATAGCCGGGGATGGCGGCATTGACGACCTCAACCACCCGGCCATCCCCCCGCGCATTGAGGGCCGTTTCCAGCAGTTTGGGGATCGTCTCCTCCACGGTCAGGCCCACCCCCCACGTAAATGAATCGCCCAGGACGAGGATGCGGTACACGCCTTCCGGTTTGGGTTTGATAAAAGTCCGATCCCGCAGACCGTCCTCATTCTCATAAATGGGCGCGCCATACGTGGTGCCCGGCGGCGATTGGGGTTCGATGATCCTGAAGAATATCTCGCCCAAAACGAGGGAAAGCACGGCCCCCAGGAGCGTGCCAATGAGCACGAGTTTTCTTTTGGACAACTTCAGCGCGGGGTTCACGGGGTTGCCAGACCCTCCAAAATTTCCTGTGCCTCGGCATCCCGGCCCTGCGCCAGCAGGGCATCCGCCAGCCCGCGCCAGGCGGGTTCCCAGCCCGGCAATTGTTCCAGTGCATCCCGCCAGCGCTGTTCCGCCAGGGCATACTTACCATGTGCAAAATACAGCCGGGCGGCATTGGGACAGCCATTCTTGCCCTGATCCACATAAAGGCAGGCCTGATCAAAAGCCTGCACGGCCAGCTCCCAATTTCCCGCGGCGTCGTACAGCCTGCCGAGGTTCTCCCATTCCTCGCCGTTGGCCGGGTCCAAATGCAGCCCCGCCTCGTAGGCCGGGATGGACGCCGCGGTGTTGCCCGCCGCGGTCAGGGCCGCGGCCAGCCAGAAATGCGCCTGCGCCTGATCGGGGTGTGCCTGCGCGGCGAGGGCGGCCAGCCCGGCATCCAACGGGTGAACGGCGCGGATCACATCCAGCCGCGCGGCGGGGTCGGACAGGGCCGCGCGGTAGGCGGCTTGCGCTTCAGCGTCCAGACCCATGCAGGCCGCCGCGCCCGCCCGGAAAAAGGCAGGCTGTCCATCCATCACGGCAAGTGGGGCCTGCCCCTCGCAGACGGCCAGGGCGTGCAGGGCGGCGCGGTTTGTAAGCAGGCTGAGGCGCAGCAAGGGGAACCCGGTCGTCAGGAAAAATAAAAGGGTCAGTGCCCCGGCGAACCCCGTCCAGCCCCGGCCTTTCTGGAGAGACATTTACCGGCCTCCCCTGCGATTAAATAGCGAGCGAACCATCCCGCCCAAAATGGCCGCCCAGCGGTAGCCGTAGAAGGCGGGCCAGAGCCAGGCCGGTTTGGGGTCGTAACGCCAGCGCATATAGGCGGGGCTGGGGAAGACGAGGGCGGCCAGCACACGGAGCCGCGCGCCGAGGCGGAAATGCCCCAGGGCGCGGGAGGTGCGGCTGAACGGGGAGGCCTGCGCCACCGCCGTGCCGCGCGCCCGCCAAAATGCGGCCCAGGCCTCGCCGCTGGCAACTTTCACGGCGATGCCGGGGGGCAGGGGTGTGTTGAGGTAGAGGGCGGTCTCTTCGAGGACGTAACGCGTGAGCGGCCCCCAGCCCAGCCGGCTGGACTGGCGGGCCAGGGTCTCCCAGTCCACCTGCCCGGCGCGCACGAGGCGGTCCACGTCGTAGAACCAGATGAGGCGCTCTTCCTGGCCGCCATGCCGGAGGACGAGATGGGCGGCGATATACAGCAAATGCGCGGTCGGGCTGAGGTGGGGGATTTCCATTTTCCCGGCGGCGAAGTCCCCGCTGATGAGGGCGGATTGGGTTTGTCCCCAGAACCAGTCGGTGGGGACGGCGCGGTCATCGGCGTTGCCGGCGATCAGGTTCCAGTGGAGTTCGAGGCCAATGCGGTTTTCGGGGCCGCCGAGCAGGTATTCGTTATGGGAGATTTGGCGGTTAAGCCGGGGCGTAATTTCGGCTTCGGCCAGGGTGTAACCCTGGGCGCGGGCCACGGCCAGCGCGGCGTCGAGGTCGGCGGGCCGGATGAGCAGGTCGAGGTCGCCCATGGGCCGCAAGCCGATCTCTTCGTAGAGGATGGCGGCCAGCGCGCCGCCCTTGAGGACGATGACGGGGATTCCGGCTTGCGCCAGCCCGGCGAGGATTTTTTCGAGTTCGGCAAAGATCAGGGTGTTGTGGGCGGTGGTGTTGTACCAGGCATGTTCGAGTTGTTGGCGCATGCCAAGGGGCATCCGCTCCGGCCAGATGCGGTGGAGGGTCCAGTAGAGGAGGGGGGCGACGCCTTCCTGCCGGGCAATCCGCCCGGCCAGCCGCCAGTCCCCGGGAGTCCAGTCTTCCCAGTGGATTGGCCCCGGGGGGGTGGCGAGCGCCCGGCAAATATCCCCGTAGACGCGCCCGGCGTTGCCGCCGCCGGATTTGTAACGCAGGGGAACGGGCAATTCCCCGGGTATGGGCAGTTCCCCCAAGACGGGCAGGATGAGGTGGGTCAGGAGGCTCATGAGGCGGTCAGCTGGTCTTGCTCGTAGGCGGCCACGGCGCGCAGGATGTTGTCCAGTTCCCATGCGGGTTCCCATTCAATCAGTTGGCGGATGGCGCTGGTGTCGGGTACGCGCTGGCGCATGTCTTCAAAGCCGGGGGCATAGGCTTCGGCGTAGGGGATGGACACGATTTCTGAATGGCTGGCGGTGAGGGCTTGCACTTTCTCGGCCAGGGCGCGGATGGAAATTTCCTCGGTGCCGCCGATGTTGAAGACACGCCCGCCGGCGGCTTTGTGGCTGGCGAGGCCGTGGATGGCCCGCACGACATCGCGCACATCACAGAAACAGCGGGACTGGCTGCCATCGCCAAAAATGGTGATCGGCTCGTGGCGCAGGGCCTGCCGGACAAAGCGGGGGACGACCATCCCGTACTGGCCGGACTGGCGCGGCCCCACGGTGTTGAAGAGCCGGAAGATGACGACATCCAGGCCAAACTCGCGGTGATAGGCCAGCCCCAAAAACTCGTCCACCATTTTGCTGGCGGCGTAACCCCAGCGGCTTTTGCTGGTGGCCCCCAGCAGGACATCATCCCCCTCGGCAAACGGGATACGGCTGCCCTTGCCATAGACTTCGGAGGTGCTGGCGAGGAGGACGCGGCAGCCATAGCGCAGGGCGGATTTCAGCACGGCTTCCGTTCCCATGACGTTGGTCTCGATGGTGTGCACCGGGCGCTCGACGATCAATTGCACGCCAACGGCGGCGGCGAGGTGGATGATGGTATCCGCCCGGGAGGCCAGCCGGTCCATGACGATGGCGTCGAGGATGGAGGCGCGTACAAATTGGAAGTCCGGCTGGCTGATGAGGTGGCCGATATTTTCGATGCGCCCGGTGGAAAGGTCATCGAGCACGAGGACGCGCTGGCCCGCCTGGAGCAGGAGATCGCACAGGTGGGAGCCGATGAAACCAGCGCCGCCGGTAATGAGGTAGGTACGTTTTTGGTTTGCGGTCAATTCTGTCTCCGGGCGCGCTCCGCCCTTCCGACATGGGTCGGAAAAAAAATCCCCTTCAACTGGGTGTCCCCCGATTAGAAATGTAAGTCGAATAGCTTGCTCAGCTTTTTATTATGGGAGCTCGTAGGAACTCGTGGGTACCCGCCGGATTACCCATAAGTTCGCAGGAGTTCCCAGGAGTTCCAACTGACTTGCCCATCAGCGGCGCCCGCCCGCTTGCTCGATTTGCGCGGCGTCCAATTCCACGGGGATTTGCCGCTTGTTGATAAATTCCAGGAGGACGCGCACCCGTTCGGTGCCGGGCAGGCGCATGTCAAAGATGGCTTCATATCCCGCAAAGGGGCCGGTTTGGACGCGCACCCAATCGCCGGGTTTGATCCCATCGAGCACCTCCCCCCCAGAGGCCGCGATCTCCTCCACGCGTTTGCGGATCTCGTACACCAGGTTTTCGGGAATGTGGGCGGGTTCACCGCCAAACATCACCAGCCCGAGGGCGTGCGGCATCCACTGGAAAGCGGACAGCCCCACCTCGGCCAGATCAGCCTGGACAAACAGGTAGCCGGGGAAATACGGCTTTACCTTGCGGGCGCGCGGGTTCACCGGGTTGACGCGCAGCCGCGGGTAAAAGACCTCCGTCCCCTGGGAGGTCAGTTGCCGCCACAGGAATTCCTCCTTGCGGGGCTTGGCGCGTAGGGCATACCACTGGCCGGACATGGGTTTCAGGCGGCCTTGCGAAAACTGCCGGGCTGCCACTTGAGGGCGTCCACGCTTTTTTCGGTAATGACGAAGCGCAACTGGCCGCGCTCCACCACGAGCCGGATTTCCCCGAAATCGCCAAGGGCGGCGAGAGCCTCATCGATCATGAGGATTTGTTCCGGCCCCAGGAAGGTCAGACCGGGCCTGGTGTTACCGTTTTTTTGGAGCGTATTTGTTGACATATCAATCATCCTCCGGGCAAAAAAAATCCCCTTTGCGGGATTTTTCACCTCTACAAAGAAGGGGGCGGGGGCTATATATGAGATTGGGGTTACCTGGCGGGATTTTATCACAGCGGGCTGGAACGGAAACGGATGGGGGGCTTGCCCTCCCGGGGGGACGCGTACCCTGGGGGGGTCAGCTCCCCCGGCGGCCCCGCGTTTCTTGACCGGCGAATGAATCATCCTATAATTTGCAGGGGTATTCTCCAACAAGGACAATCACATGGAACAATTCGTGCAATACATCCCCCTGCTCATCCCGCTGATCGTCATCCAGACGATCCTGATGGTTGCGGCCCTGATCGACCTCACCCGGCGCGAGAAAACGCGCGGCCCGAAATGGGTCTGGGTTCTCGTCATCGTTTTCGTCAATCTCATCGGCCCGATCATTTATTTTGTGGCCGGGCGCGCAGATGAGTAACCTGCCGGGCGAGGCGGCCATTGTTTGCGAAGGGTTGACCAAGCGCTACGGGGAGATCGTGGCGCTGGATGATCTGACGCTTTCCGTGCCTTATGGCTCGATCTTCGGCTTTTTGGGGCGCAACGGGGCGGGCAAGACGACGACCATGCGCCTGCTGGCTGGACTGGCGCAACCGACCGCGGGGCGGGCGCAGGTGGCCGGGCTGGAGACGACCGGAGCCAGCGCCGCGGCGCGCACCCGGTTTGGCTACCTGCCGCAAGCCCCCGCTTTTTATGGCTGGATGTCCGCCCGCGAGTATTTGGATTACGTTGGGCAAATTCAGGGACTGGAAGCCGCCGCGCGCAAACGGCAGGTGGCCGAATTGCTGGAGCTTTCCGGGTTGCAGGAGGCGGCCAAACGCCGGATTGGCGGCTTTTCCGGGGGGATGGTGCAGCGGCTGGGGATCGCGCAGGCCCTGCTCGGTCACCCGCCCGTGCTCCTGCTTGATGAGCCGACCAGCGCCCTCGACCCGGCGGGGCGTTCCGAGGTGCTGGACATGCTGACCGGGCTGCGCGGCAGGACGACCGTTTTCCTCTCCAGTCACATCCTGAGTGACATCGAGCGGGTGTGCGATACGCTGGCCGTGCTCCATCACGGGCGGCTCGTGCTGGTCTCGGGGCGCGACGAACTGCTGGAAAAGTACCCCGTCAATGCCGCCGAACTCGAGCTTGACCCTGCCAGCGGCGATCAGATCGTGGCGCTTACCGCGTTCACCGCCGCGCTGCAAAGCTGCGCGTGGGCGGGTACCCTCAGCCAGGAAGGCCCGCTCATGCGGGTGATGGTGCAAGACCTGGCCCGCGGCAAACGCGAACTCCTCCCGCTGGCCGCCGCGCACGGGCTGGTGCTCAACCGCTACGGCTGGGTGCGCCCGTCGCTCGAAGATATTTTCCTGCAACTGAGTTCTTGATAGTCTGCCATGATCATTTTCCTGACTATCCTCTCCGTCACCCTCATGATCCTGCTTCCCGTAATTTTTGCGGCGGGATTGCGGCGGTGGGTGATGACTCCGTGGATTTTGTTCTGCCTCGGGAGTCTGACCTTCATCCTCTCGCAGGTGCTCCATATCCCGTTAAATGGCTGGCTGGCCGAAATTGGGATGCTCTCCGACCTGCGGGGGACGCAGCTCCCGATCTGGCGCGACGCCCTGATGCTTGGCCTGACCGCCGGCCTCTGCGAGGAGCTGGTGCGCGCGGGCGGCTATATTTTCCTGCGGCGGTTTCGGCCGGGCTGGATGAGGTTGCGGGATGGGGCAATGCTGGGGCTGGGGCATGGCGGGATCGAAGCGATGCTCTTTGGGGGCGTGCTGACTGCGGCGGGTGTCAGTGCCCTGCTCCCGCTGCAAGGCGTGGATTTGAAAACATTGGGGCTGAACTCCGAACAACTGGCCGCCCTGCAAATGCAACTGGACGCGCTGTTCTCCAACCCCGCGGCTGTCCTCGTGCCCCTGTTGGAGCGGTTGCTGGCGATGGCCGCCCATGTTACTTTTTCCCTGATCGTCTGGCGGGCATTTGCCCATGGCCAGTTTCGGCGGGACTGGTATTTTGTCGTGGTCGCCGTGCTGTATCACGCGGCGCTGGATGCCGGGGTGGTCTATGCCAGCGTGGTTTGGCCGGAGTTGGGATATTGGATTGAACTGGTATTGGCTGTGATGATCCTCCCGGGGTTGATCTGGGCGGTCTGGCTAGTGCGGAAGGTGGGGCTGGGGGAACCCGCAGGGGTCAATGCCCCTGGTGGGTCCGCGCCCTCCGGCTGGGCTGTGTTTTGGGTCGCCACCCGGAAGGAAATCCGCCAGCTTTGGCGGACGAAGCGGTTTCTCGTGGTCGGGGCGGTGTTCCTCCTGATGGGGATGGGTTCCCCCCTGCTCGCCAAACTGACCCCGGAAATTCTCGGTTCGATTGAGGGTGCGGAGATGTTCGCCGGTCTGATCCCGGAACCGACCGCCGGGGATGCGATGGCACAGTACCTGAAGAATATTTCGCAGTTTGGGTTTGTGATTGCGGTGCTGATCGGGATGGGGGCGGTGGCGGGCGAAAAGGAGCGGGGGATCGCGGCAATGATTTTGAGCAAGCCGATGCCGCGGGCGGCGTTTATCATGAGCAAGTTCGCGGCGCAGGCTGTGATGTATGCCGGGCTGTTTGTGCTGGCCGCGGCGGGGGCTTACTATTACACGGTCATTCTCTTTGGCGCGCTGGGCTTTGGCCCGTTTGCCCTGTTGAACGGGTTGCTGCTGTTATGGCTGATGTGTTGCGTGGCCGTCAGCCTGTTGGGGAGCACGCTGGGCGGTTCAACGGCGGCGGCAGGCGGGATTGGGTTTGGGTTGTCCGTGGCGCTCATCGTGGCTGGGAGTATCCCCCAATATGGCGCGCTTTTCCCCAGTGGGCTAATGGCGTGGGCAACCGAACTCGGCTTTGCCGCGGCGGGGACAGCGGCTTCCGCCTCGCCCAGTTTGGCGCTAAACGGGGGCGCGGCGGCGGGCGCGCTGGTCATTATCGTGATGGCGCTGGTGGTTTCGATTGGCGTATTTGAACAGCAGGAGTTGTGAACGGCTGAGTACGCACAATTTCAAAGCCAATTTCGGTGTCGGGAAAATTTCAAGCGGCGACCAGTTCCATCTCGGGCTGGGTCATCACGAGCCGGAACAGGTCGGTTTCGGTGAGGATGCCGACGAGTTCCCCGTTCTTGACCACAGGCAGTCCGCCAATTTTATATTCGAGCATGAGGCGGGCGGCTTGGGCGACACTATACTCAGCACGGGGACGAATTGCGCATTTAGGCGTCGGTCTGGTAAGATAGAAAAATGACAATCCAACTCGAATTTACGCCAGAAATCCTCAAAGAACTGCAGTATCAACGCTATCGCCATCC
>Ga0247727_10000296_pt1 | contig 119960 bp, 105 predicted proteins | sample WisWelCaveWW1625_FD_202498 | JGI IMG/M metagenome (GOLD analysis project Ga0247727, IMG submission 202498) | Biofilm microbial communities from Wishing Well Cave, Virginia, United States - WW16-25 | ecosystem: Environmental > Aquatic > Deep subsurface > Groundwater > Cave microbial mat...
GCAGCGGAGCGCGAGGCAACCCTCGCGGTCCTCGAGCAGTTTCACATCATCAAACGGTGGCGAGGACGGGCGGTCTGACCATGCGCGATACCGGAAGGAATTTCGTGTACGTTACAGGGGAGTTCGCGACGAACATCTACCAAAGCAAGAGACTGCACGGGGGATTCGTCGAGGCAGTGAGCGGGATGTATGACTTCAGGCATCGGTGGCTAGCGGTCTCTTCCGCAATTTGGATGTCCCGAGATCCAATAGGAGTCGGATCCTCAACCAATCTGTATTTCGTTTCGAATCTTTGTCCATTGGTTTTTTTCGATCAAGATGGCTTGGCTCCTGAGTGCGGGGACTGCATCTTTACGGTGAAGCAGAACATCGTGATTGATTGGAATTGGTTGCTAGACGATGGCCATTATTCCTCTAAGCCCCCCGAGGCGAATCGTCCGGCAGTACCACCTGATGGAGGAACCCTTCTCCCGGGCATTCCGTGGAATGAGTGGGTTGCGGCCGTTCTAGACTTCTACTTTGTTCAGCAGCCCTGCAAGTGCTGCAGAGTGAGCCTTGAAAGAGTTTCCATCAAGTTGTGTTCAGATATTGAATGCTCTGCGACCTCTGGTGACCTCGTGCTGCACCCTTACTCCGATGGGAAGCCAAATAAAGGTGGGAAGCCTGCTGGATGGCACGCTCGAGGTGGAAGCGGGTCGGGTCCGAGCTATAGCACAATTGCTTGGGACGCAGATGGTGCTGAGTATTCCGGCCAGTCAGAGGAGATTTTCAGCCACGAGTTCCTTCACCAGATTGGATCATCAGAACACAATGTCCCTGGTGGCCCCAGCGCAGGAGAGGGAGTTCGTGAGGAAGATATCTGCGGACTTTTTGAGTATTCTTTCGGCAGCACTAGTCAATGCGATCCCCCCTCGGGAAAGTGCTGTCCCCGTGGTCCCCCTGCAGCTGCAATCACGCCCGGCTCTGGTGGATACTCCTACAACATTATGAAGGATGGATTCTAACCGATCCTCGATTCAGGCCCTGATATTGCTGGGTGTACTCGTATTTCAAGAGGCGTGCAGCCAGGTGCCAACTCCGGCTCACGGCCCACAGCCGCATCATGTCGTTCGGATCTTGTTGTTCGATAGTGCATCAGGTGATCCATTGTTGGCTGGGAACGTAGTAGTTAGGACTCGCGCCTTGCCTCATCTCGAGCAAGTCGTGTTCTCTGGCAGCCCAAGCCTGCTCTCTGAGGGAATTATTCTGGAGCCGGGGCACTACTACCTTTATTTCCATTCGGAGACGACCGAAGGCCTAGCCGGTTGGAATACTCGGCGCTTTGTTGTTGATGATGCTACTCTGAACTTCAACTTTGGCCTCTTCCTTGAAAGGACAGAACTAATAGTCAAATTCTCCGTCAAGAGCAAGGCATCAGCGCTCCGGATCACTTGTTGGTACGAGGTGGATGGATCATTTGTATTGGACCAGGACTCCATCGTCGAACAGTTCCTGACTCGGTCCGGTGACCATGAGGTGCGGGTTATGGTACCGGTAGGATCCTCCTTGCACGTATTTGGAGATGTGATTGCATACGAATCTCAACTTTGCTCGGTCACCCTTCTCCAGTTTTTGGGCCCAATCCCGGACTGTGGCCACCTGCAACTGCGGCCATTGGAGACCAACATTGAATTGGCGGTGCCGGAGGCTTCTGCGCCGTTGCTACTTGTGGTCAGCCGGCAGCCTACATCTGGCTATGACCGCTTCGAATGCTCAGCAACCCTACATTCGATCTATATCCACGATCTGTGGGCGAGTCCTATCCAAGCACGAACTCAAAAGGTCTACATTCAGGGTTTACCTCAAGGACGTTATCTGCTTAACGTGTGGGATGGCATCGAGTCAAATACTCAATCCGAGGTTAGAGAAGTGCGTTAGTAAGATGTAAGGGTCTTCGCGGATCACAGTGGGTCTTTTCCAGCACGTCGCATTAACGGAGGCAGAAAAGCGGCGACGATCTTGAGTTTGAGGTACTCCTCGTCGCGGTAGCCGTAGGCCCGCCGCTGGAGGACGCGGATCTTGTTGTTGAGCCCATCCACCAAGCCCAGACTGACCTTGTTCTCAGGGTATCTGTCCGGCTAACTGTAACCGTTCGGCTAAAAGCCCCCTTCCCTGGACCGCGGCGCTTCGTCCATTTTGGCGGCCCGCATGCCCCGCCCCCGCCCCCTTCGCCGTCCGCTGCGTTGTGCCGTGTAACGGAATTACTTCCGCTATGAGCGCGTAGATCAGGCCGTCCATTCGCGCCATCCCAGGGCCTCTGGGAGAGGGAGGTAGTCAGGAAAATCATCTGATGTCCCCCCCAACTCTGGCCCCCGCCTCTCCTGCGCTAGCATCCCCAGGTGCCCACGCTCCGCGCAACCCTGCGCATGCTCGCGATCACGCTCGTCACGGCGGCCGTCATCCTGGCCTGGCTTGGGCCGCTCGCGCTGCGTCCCTTCAGCGCCCGCGCCGCCGTGCGCCTGCGCGCCAAGGAAATGCACCTCTGGGCCCGCGCGGTTCTCGCCATCGTGAACCTCCGCCTCACCGTCGTCGGCGACCCGCCGCCGCGCCCCTGCTTCCTCGTCGCCAACCATCTCTCTTATCTGGACATTCCCGTCTTCTGGAGCGCCGTCGAATGCACCTTCCTTGCCAAGTCGGAGATCGCGCGCTGGCCGCTCCTCGGTCCCCTCACGCGCGCCTCCGGCACGCTTTACATCGAGCGCGAGCGCCGCGCCGCCGTCGCACCCGCGATTGACGCCGTGCGCGCGCGCCTCGCGCTCGGCGAGAGCGTCATGGTCTTCCCCGAAGGCGGCAGTTCGCCCGGCGCCGCGATCCAGCCCTTCCGCAGCAGCCTGTTCGCCGCCGCCGAGGCCGCCGATGGCCGCGCCTGGACCGCCGCGATTTCTTACGATACGGGGAATCCGGCCGCGCCGGCGCACCTGCGCGTGGCGTGGTGGGGGGACATGACTTTCCCGGACCACCTCTGGAGGCTCGTGCAGATTCCGCGCATTCACGCCCGCCTGCATTTCGGCGCGCAGCCGGTCGTTGCCTCCGATCGCAAGAAACTGGCGCGCGCCGCGCATTCCGCCTGCACGGGACTTTTCACCCCGACCGCGCCCGGTATCGCGCCCGCACCCGCACTCGATCCCTCCCCGGCAGCATGACCCGTCGCGCTCTGATCGCCGCGCACCGCGAAGTTCTCGAGCAGGCGCAGGCCCTGGTCGGCAGCCTCGACGCGCCGACCTACACCGCCGCTGCGCCGCAGGCGGGTCTTGCCAGCGTCGGCACGCATCTGCGCCACCTGCTCGACATGTACGGCTGCTTCGTGCGCGGACTCGCCACCGGCCGCGTGGACTACGAGGCCCGCGCGCGCGACGCCCGCCTCGAGGCCGAGCCCGCCGCTGGCCTCGCCGCGTTGCGCGCGCTGTCTGCCGAACTCGCCGCGCTCGAGCGCGCCGCGCTGCCCGAGCGCCTGCTGGTACACGGCGACACGCCCGTCGGCCACGAGCACGAGCGCGTATGGGCCGCAAGCACCCCCGAGCGCGAACTGCAGTTCCTTGTCAACCATACTCTTCACCATTTCGCGCTGATCGCCGCGGTGCTGCGCCTGCACGGCCGCGCGGTGCCGCGCGACTTCGGCCTCGCGCCCTCCACCATCCGCTGGCTCGCCGCCGGCGAGGAGTCCCGCGCATGTGCACAGTGACCTGGCGCGCGCACGCCGACGGCTTCGAACTCTTCTTCAACCGTGACGAGCGCCACACGCGCCCGCCGGAAGCCGCGCCGGAGATCGCCGAGCGCGCGGGCGTGCGCTGGCTCGCGCCGCGCGACGGCGCCGCCGGCGGCACCTGGATCGGCGCCAACGACCGCGGCCTCGCGCTCGCGCTGCTCAACCGCTACGTGCCGGACGCGGGCCCGGCGCGGCCCGAGTTCCGGAGCCGCGGCCTGCTGGTGATGGATCTGTTCGACGCGCTGCACGCGAGCGAGGTCGGCGAGCGGCTCGCGGAGACGGATCTCAAGCGCTACCGGCCCTTCTCGCTGCTCGCGGTGGACCCGAACGCCCGCGCGCGCCTCTTCGAATGGACCGGCTACGCGCTGGAGGAGGACCCGCACGCGCTGACGCGGCTGCCGCTGGCTTCGTCCTCCTTCGACCAGTCCGCCGCGCGCGTGCAGCGCCGGCAACTCTTTGAGGACATGCTCGCGGCGACCGGCGGCGAGTTGACCGCCGCGCTGCAGTCCGCGTTTCACCACAGCCACGCGGGCGGGCCCGGACCTTTTTCAGTCTGCATGCACCGGCCCGACGCCGAAACGCGCTCCTTCACGCGCCTCACCGTGCGCGCGGGCGAAGTCGAAATGCTGTACCGCGCGGGCGCCCCGTGCAGCGTCGCGGCGGACGCGCGTTTCCTGCTGCCGCGGCGCCGCACCGTCGCCGCCGGCCGCTAGACGGGCCGGGAGCGCTTGCGGCGCTTCCTGCTGGTCTGGCTGATCCTGCTCGCGGTCTCGCACCTCGTTTGGGCGCTGCGCACGCCGCCGCCGGCGCCGCCCGGCCGCGACTTCCTCGACGCGCGCGCGGTGGAGGAGAACGGCGCGGAGATCCGCCTGCTCGCGCGCACGACGCCGCTCGCCTTCGCGCGCAGGGGGGGGGAATCGGCGGACGGCTCCGCGGCGACCCCGGCGGTGTTCCTGCACGGCAGCCCCGGCAGCCACGCCGACTTCCTCGCGGTGCTCGCGCACTGGACCGCGCCCGGCGAACTGCTGCTGCCGGACCTGCCGGGCTTCGGCGCCTCGCGCGGCCGCGGCGCGCGCGCGGTGAGCCTGCCGTCGTACTCGATCCGCGCGCACGCGGCCTACGTGCTGCAACTGCTCGACGCGCGCGGCGTCGGAAGCGCGCACTTCGTCGGATTCTCGATGGGCGGGGGCGTCGCGCTGGAGATCGCGCGGCAGGCGCCGGAGCGCGTCGCCTCGCTGGCGCTGATCTCCTCGATCGGCGTGCAGGAGATGGAACTGCTCGGCTCCTACGAGATGAACCATCTGGTGCATCTGCTGCAACTCGGCGCGATCCGCTTCGCCGAGTGGGGGCTGCCGCACTTCGGCGCGCTCGACGGCACAATGCTTGACGCGGCCTACGCGCGCAATTTTTCCGACAGCGATCAGCGGCCGCTGCGCGGCACGCTGCTGGGACTGACGATGCCGGTGCTGATCGTGCACGGAGGGAAGGATTTCCTGGTGCCGCCCGCCGCCGCGCGCGAGCACGCGCGCCTCGTGCCGCAGGCGGAACTGTTGCTGCTGTCCGGCGCGGGCCACTTCCTGCCATGGACGCAGGAGGAGGCGCTGGCGCAGGCGCTGCAGGGATTTCACGCGCGCGTCGCGGACGGCAGCGCGCCGGACGCCGCGCGGGCCGAGGTCGGGCGCGTGGTCGCCGCGTCGCTGCCCTTCGACCCGGCGACGATCCCGCCCCTCTCCGGCCTCGCGCTTCTGATCGCGCTGCTGCTGCTCGCCGCCGCGACGCTGGTCAGCGAGGATTTAACCTGCATCGGCGCCGGCGTGCTGGTGTCGCAGGGGCGGATCGGGCTGCTCGCGGCCAGCGGCGCCTGCTTCGCCGGCATCTTCGCCGGCGACGTGCTGCTCTACCTCGCCGGGCGCACGCTCGGCGCACGCGCGCTGGGCCGCGCGCCGCTGCGCTGGTTCGTGACCGAGGGGGGGGCGGCGCGCGCGCGCGAGGACTTCCGGCGGCGCGGGCTGGCGCTGATCTTCCTGTCGCGCTTCATGCCGGGGCTGCGGCTGCCGACCTACTTCGTCGCCGGGATGCTGAAGACCGGCTTCCTGCGCTTCGCGGCCTATTTCGTCGTCGCGGGCGCGGTGTGGACGCCGATCCTCGTGTTCTCGTCGAGCGTCGTCGGCCGCGAGGCGGGCCTGATGGTGAAGCAATTCGGCGCGTGGGCGCCGCTCGCGGCGGTCGCGCTGATCCTGGCGATGTACCTGCTGTTGCGCGTCGGCCTGCCGGCGCTGACCTGGCGCGGGCGTCGGCTGCTGCTCGGCGCGTGGCGGCGCAAGCGGCGCTGGGAGTACTGGCCGCGCTGGGCCTTCTACCCGCCGATCGTCCTCTTTGGCGTGCTGCGCGGCGCGCTGCGGCACCGTTCGCTGGTGGTCGTCACCGTCGCGAACCCCGGCATGGCGACCGGCGGCCTCGTCGGCGAGTCGAAGGCGGCAATTCTGATGGCGCTCGGGCCGCATCCGGAGATCGCGCGGCACCTCCTGCTCGCGCCGGGCGATCTCGACGCGCGCGTCGCGGCGGCGCTGGCGGCGGGACTTGGCTGGCCGCTGGTGCTGAAGCCCGACGTCGGCGAGCGCGGGCGCGACGTGCAATTCGCGCGCGACGCAACGGAAGCGCGGGCAATTCTCGCGGTGCGGTCTTGGCCGCTGATCGCGCAGGAGTACGTCGGCGGCGTTGAGTACGGCGTGTTCTACGTGCGCGAGCCGGGCGCGGCGCGCGGGCGCGTCACCTCCGTCACGCTCAAGGAACTGCCGGAAGTCGTCGGCGATGGCGCCAGCGCGCTGGAACGGCTGATCCTGTCGCATCCGCGCCACGTCAACATGGGGCAGTATTTCCTGGAGGTCAACGCGGCGCGGCTGGCGTCGGTGCCGTCGGCGGGGGAGCGGGTCGTGCTGTCGCCGCTCGGCACGCACGCGCGCGGCGCGACTTTCCGCAACGCGAATCGCCTGCTCACGCCGGAACTCGAGGACGCGATCGAGCGCGTCAGCCGGCGCTGCGGCGGTTTCTTCCTCGGCCGCTACGATCTGCGCACGCCGAGCGAGGAGGACTTTCGCGCCGGCCGCAACCTGAAGGTGCTTGAACTGAACGGCATCGCCAGCGAGCCGACGCACATCTACGACCCTGCGGCGCCGCTGCTGCCCGCGTGGCGCGCGCTGATCGCGCAGTGGCGGCTCGCCTACGACATCGGCGCCGCGAACGCCGCCGCCGGCGCGCGCCCCGCGACGCTGCGCGAGTGCTGGCGCGCGTGGCGATGGACCGTAACAAAGTCCCATAAATAGTCTACTCATCAGTAATTATAATACAATATCCTGTATAAGGGCTTTTATATTGCTTTAGTTGCAAATTATTTATTGGACTAAATAAAGATATTTACTCTTGAAATATGCTAGAATGGACCGATTAAAGGCCATCATGGAGAACCAGCTGCAAACGGAGGACTGGCAGGCGGAACTCGGCCAGCATCTGCGCAGCCTGCGCCTGCGGCAGAACCTCGATCAGCGTGAGTTGGCAGCGCGGGCGGGGGTGGCCCTCAACGTGGTGAAGCGGCTGGAGACCGGCAAGGGCGCGACCACCCGCTCCCTCATCCGGATCCTGCGCACCCTAGGGCGGGCCGACTGGATCCACTCCTTGGCGCCCGCGGTTTCCATCAGTCCGATTCAGATGCTGAAGACGAAGAGCGTCCGCCAGCGCGCCTCGCGGAAGAAGGGGGGGGGCGATGTACCGGCCCGTTGAAATCGTCGAGGTCTGGATCTGGGGCCAGCGCGTCGGCGCCGTCGCCAAGGACCCGAAGCTCGATCACTACGCCTTCGAGTACGACCCAGACTTCGTCCCGTCCGGCATCGAGTTGGCGCTGCTGACGATGCCACTTGCCAAGGCGGATCAGCCCTTCGTGTTCACCGATCTGCCCGAGCGGACCTACTACCGGCTGCCTGCCCTGCTGGCCGATGCTCTTCCCGACGACTTCGGCAACGCGCTGATCAATGCCTGGATGGCGAAGGAGGGCGTGGCGCTGCAGGCGATCACGCCGCTCGACCGCCTGGCCTATATGGGCAAGCGCGGCTTCGGCGCCTTGGAGTTCAAGCCCGTGCGCGGTCCAGTCACGGCCAGCAGCACCGCGATCGTGCTGGCGGAGTTGGTGGAATCGGCCCGCCTCGTTCTGAGCGGCGAACTCACATCAGACCGCGGGGCGCACGCAGCGCTGATGCAACTCATCCAGGTCGGCACCTCGGCCGGAGGTGCAAGAGCCAAGGCGGCGATCGCATGGAATCCAGCGACCAACGAAATACGCGCCGGCCAATTCAATGTGGCGGACGGCTTCGAGCACTGGCTCCTCAAGTTCGACGGCATGGGCGCCGAGGCTGGCCTGGGCCCGAGCCAGGACTTCGGCCGCGTCGAATACGCCTACCACCTGATGGCGCGCGCCGCCGGCATCCGGATGTCCGACTGCCGCCTGCTGGAGGAGCACGGGCGCGCGCACTTCATGACGCGGCGCTTCGATCGCGACGGCAACGTCAAACATCACGTGCAAACCCTCTGCGCCATGGCGCATTTGGATTACCGGCAGAAGGCGACTCACGACGTGAGCCAGTTGTTCCAGGCGATGGTCAGTCTGGGTCTCGGCTATGAGGCCCTCGAGGAAACCTTCCGGCGCATCGCCTTCAACGTCATGGCTGCCAACTGCGACGACCATTCCAAGAACATTTCCTTCATCTTGCGTCAGCGCGCCCGCTGGGAGTTGGCCCCGGCCTACGACCTGACTCATGCGCACAACCCGCAGGGCGAGTGGACCCATCAGCATCTGATGGCGGTGAACGGCAAGTTCTCTGACGTCAGCCGGGACGACCTGTTGCGCGTGGCGGACCGCTTCAATCTCGGAACCGCGCCGCAGGTCTTGCGCCAAGTGGGGCTGGCGATTTCAGCCTGGCCTGAATGGGCGAAGCAGGCCAAACTGCCACCGAAGACCGCCCAGCAGATCCGCCTCGACCAGCGAGTTCTCGCGGAGTAGGGCCTACGCCAGATCGAACACGAGCAACTCCGCGCCGGGCGTGACGACGTCCTCGTTGATCACGCGCAGCCCGCGAAAGCCCAGCCACTTCTCATCGTGGTACTCGCCAAAGGAAAAGGTGTGCCACGTGCGCAGCCATCCGAAGTCGAAGAGGCCGCGCTCGGCCGCGCGTCGGGGGCGGATGTGACGGGAACGATGCTCTCACGCCAGCGTCAGCCCTTGCGCCTTCTCGGCCTGAGCGCCAATGACCAGTAACGCGAGGTCGAGAGGGATCAGGCCGATGCCGTCCGCCGCCGCCACCGGCTTCACCAGCGGCAGCCCAGGTGCACAAAGCCAGGCGGACTCGCGAAAACGCGGGTCACGTGCACGCAAGGCGGCGAGGCCGGCACGGGTGTGCGTGCTCGATGCGCCCACTTCGATCGCAACCGGCTTTTCCGGATGGTCGTAGATGAAGTCCACTTCCCTGTCCTGGCGCGCTCGCCAGTAGTGCAGCCGCACGCCGGTATGGAGGGCCAGCGTGCGCAGATGCGACGCGACCAGATTCTCGAGCAGAGCGCCCTGCTCGCCTGGCTCGAGGAGAGTATCTTGACCCCGCTGCAGCGCGGCGTTGCGCACCGCTCCATCCGAGAAGTAGACCTTGCGTCCGCGCTTCTGGATCTCACGCTCACTGCCCGAATAATTGGGCAGCGTGAAGATGAGGTAGGAACGCTCCAGAAAAGCCAGATAGCGCTCGAAGGTCGGGACCGAGAAGCCATCGAGATCGTTGCAGATGTTGCGCGGCGAGAGCACACCACCGATCTGCCCGGCCAGAATGTAGAGGACGCGCTCCAGCATGATCGGGTTCTGCACGCCGAACGCCTGCGGAATGTCCTTGTAGAGTGCGCGCTCGATGGCATCTGTGCGCAGGATGTTCCCGACTCGGTGATCGAAGCGGCCTTCGGTCTCGGGGTTTCCGACGATGAGTTTCAGGAACTCCGGGAATCCCCCGATGCGCAGGATCCAACCGCGCCAGGCCCTGATCTCCTCCATCGGTGCAAGGGAGCCCTGGAGCGAGTTCAGAGATTCATGCAGCGTCTGCCCGGCTTGAACTCCTGTTGCAACCTTGACGAGGTCGAGGAATTCCTTCAGCGTGTAGGTGGAGAGGTGATACTCCAGCCACCTGCCTACGCCCGACTCGATGGCGCGCTCCTTCAGAGCCGCGGCGGCTGATGAGGTTGCCAGGATGCGAAGCGGCCAGCGCTCGTCGTGAAAGGTTTTCAACCAGAGGTCCCACGACTCGGCATAGACGAGTTCGTCCAGAAAAAGAAAGGCGGGCTGTTCCGCGGTGGCCTGGCTCTGCGAGCGGACGAACTGCGCGAGATCCCCCAGGCTGGTCTCCAGCAGGATCGGGTGATCGAGACGCAGCCACCAGAGACGGCGCGGTGGGATTCCCTCCTGGAGCAGCCGTCGCACAGTTTGATACATGACCGTCGTCTTGCCGACTCGGCGCGGCCCGAGAATGAGATGGAATCGGTCCTGGCTACCCGGCAGCAGGTTGCGCCAAAGTCCTTGGGCCAGGGCGCGCTCGACCGGAGGGGCGAGATCCTCGGGAACCTTCCCGTCCTGATGCCAGGGGTTCTGGCCGGCGAGAACGCGGGCTAGTTCAGAAGGGTCAACCGGCATGGAGTGTGATCTTTAAGTATCGTATAAGCATCATCGGATGAGCGCTATATCTTATTTAAGAAAAATAGACCGCCGAAACGCTACTCTCCGAAGGCCGCCAGCCGCGTCAGAAACCCCATCAGGACGCCAAAGGTGAGGTTCACGAGCATTCCACCGAGATAGAAGCCCGGATCTTCCTCGATCTTTTCCTTGCGCACCAGCGCCTTCGCGCTGATCAGCAGCGCCAGCCCGGTTTCGACGCTCGCCAGGATCATCGTCACCGTCAGGATGTTCTCGGCCTTGCCGATCACCACGCTCGGGTGCAGACGCCGCGACGGCGCAGGTGCTTCAACGCCCGGCTTCGGCATCGGCGGCGGCACGAGGGCGCGGATGATGCGCCCGCTGGCGAGAAGCGTCACGAGATAACCGAGCGCGATCACCGCGGCCTTGCCTTGCGTGGTGTGAACCAGCGGCAGCGCGAACCAGTCTCCGGCCTCGGCGAGGATCACTTCCGCGAGTATGCCGCGGCGAGGTGTTCCCGGATAGCGGCCTCGAGCGCGACGATCTCGGTGCCGTGCGCGGCGGCCAGCGCCTCGGAAACGGACTGCGGTGTGATCTTCAGACGCCGCGCCGCTGCCTTCTGGGTGCCCGCCGCGCGCAGGGCCGCCGCCGCCGCCGCGCGCGACGGCTTCCATGCCGCCGCAACGGCCCCGTGCAGGCGCATCGCCTGCTCGAGGACGCGCTGCTCCTCCGGCGTGAGGAAATCCACCGCGAGAACGAGCGGCAGATCTTCGCGCTTGGCGCGCAGCAGCGCGTCGGCGGCGCGGTGGAAGGCCGGGCCGTCCATGGCTCTCGCGTCGTGCGTTCGTGCGCCGACGTCCACCGTGCCCTCGGCGAGGGCCGCGCGGAATCGTTGCGGCCAGACGGCGGCGTTGAGCGCCGCGAGCGCGTCGAAAGCATGCTCCGGCCGGCGCAAGGCGCCGGAAATCTCATCCAGTCCGCGCGTCGTGACCGGCGGCGCGACCCACGCCTCCGGCCAGGCGGCGGCCAGATGGCGCAGAGCCTTGGCCACGGTCCGCGCCAGCCGCGCGCGATCCGGCGCGCGGCGCGAGGCTGCGAGGTCGGCCGAGAGGGCGAAGAGGCTACGGGGCATGACGACAGGACCCTGGGCTTTCATCGGCCGCCGGGAGCAGGTGAATATACCTGATTTCATTAAAAACAGGTTAATCAGCCTGACATGATTCCGGCCGCCGCCGGGGCAGGATGCAGGTAGGCTGGCAGGGTCGGAGAATCCCGTGAGGTCCAGGCACCTCGTCCTGATCGTTTTGGCCCTTCTAGCGGGCTGGGTGGCGTGGGAGTTGGCCGGCGGAGGCGCGGGTGAAGAAGGAGCCCCCGTTCTTTCGGATGAAGCGGCTGCGCCTGGGCCGGCGGGCGGCGGGGCCGAGGTCGCGCCACCGGACCTCGAGTCCCAGGGCGCACTCGCTCGTGAGCTGGCAGCAGCCGAGCCAGGGGCGGCTCCGCTGCGGGCCTCGCCGCCGTTGCGCGATGAGATCCACGGCCGCGTGCTGCACCCGGACCGGACCCCCGCGGTGAGCGCACAGGTCCGGCTCTGGGAGCTGCCGGAGCGCGAGTTTGGATTGCTGCGAGAAACGGACAGCGAGGGAGCCACGGCTGCCGGGACTATCCAGACCGGAGCCGACGGCACCTTCCGCTTCGACGGGCCGCTCGCGGGCAACTTCCGCGTGGAGGCCGAGAGCGGCGGATTCCTCGAACACCGCTTTCCCGTTCCCGCGGGCGATTACGTTGAGATCCTTCTCGGTTCGGGCTGCCGCATCGAGGGAACGGTGCTCTGCGCGAGCCACGATGCCGAGGTCTTCGAGGGCGAGGTATGGCTTGCTAGGAGTTGGTTCGACGTTCGCCTCTTGGGAACTCCCATCCTTCCCAGCGGCACTTTCACCTTCCCCTCCGTATCGCCAGGGACGCATACCGTCCTCGCAAGGATCGCTGGGCATGCCGTGGACAATCCGCTGCTCCAGGCGAATCTGACCACCTGGGGCGAGATTGCCCGCGTAGAACTGACGGTCGCCGCGGGCCTCGTGATCGAGGGCCGCGTCCTGGATGAGGTCACGGAACGACCGATCGCGGGCGCGACGGTGTGGGTCACGGCCAGCGATGAAGCATCCCAGATCACGGACCCTGACGGCCGCTTCCGCTTCGTTGGGATCAGGCGCTTCGTGCTGGACCTCGGAGACATCGCGCGGATCTTCTCCGATGCTCCGGGCTACGCGAGCGGGGAAACTGCGCTCGTCACGGGCGCGGACTGTCTGATTCGGATGAAAAAGGAAGACCCTCCGCCCCTTCGGATCACGGGACGCCTGCTCGACCAAGAGGGCCGGCCGGTCGCCGGCGCGAAACTGGAGGCGAGCGGGCGCAAGCAGGACGATTCCGACGAAGACGCAGATCCGTTCCTGCGGAATCTCCGCGAGTCGGAGGTGACGGAGCCATCCGGAAGGTTCGTGATTCCTTGGGATGCCGGACTCGACACCTCGATCAATATCACTTCAGCGGCGCAGGGTACCAACCATCTGATCCTTGGCGTGATACGCGCCGACCGCGACCTTGGCGATCTGCACCTTCCCGCCACCGCCGTCTGGGATTTGCGGTTCACCGACGAAGCAGGGTTCCCCGTTGCGGGTGCGGAAGTATTCATGTCCCAGAGCATTTCCATTCCCGATGAACGCTTCGACTCGCCAGAATTCCTGCTCGGGCCGCTTCCCTACATAACGCCCACGCGCACCACCGACTCCTTTGGCCGCTGCCGGATCGTTTCCGGACCTATGGAAGACGGGACGATCGGTGTCTCCCTCGGCGAGAACGGTCATTGGTTGTTCTCACTTCCCTCCTCCGACGGCAATGAGCAGGTCCTGGAACTCGAGGACCTGCGCCAGGTTCCCGTCCGGATTCTCGACTCCTCCGGCGATCTGCCCCCGTTCCTGTTCCTGTCCGTGATTGACCCGGTTGAATCGCGCGGCATCCAGGCCGATCTGTTCGAGGAGGGCGATGTGCTCTTTCCTTCCCAGGACGGCCGCTTCCTGATCCAAGGGCGCTATCCCCGAGCGGTGGCCCTGCGTCTTGACCTTCCTGGTCCCTCCGCGGTCGGGACCGTGGTGCGCGAAGGCGTCGCCCTCGATGCGGGGCCGGTCGAGATCGTCCTGCCCGAATTCCTGCCCGTCGCCGGAATCGTGCAGGACGCCGCGGGTCGGCCGCTCCCGGGCGCCACGCTCCTGCGCCTCCTGGGCAGCGGGAGGGACGCGATCGTCACTCGAACCGACAAGGAGGGCCGATTCGCCATCCGCATCCTCCCGGACGCTCGCGTTCAACTCTTCGCGCAGGACGAGAACGACCGCCGCAGCGAGACGGTCGAGATCGCGGCGGGCGCCGCCGGTGTGGTTCTGACCATCCGTGACGAGCAGTGACCGTGGACGATCAGGCCCCCGGCGCCCGCGCCACCTCCACCGCCGGCTTGCGCGGGCTGCGCAGGAGTTCCCGCTCGCGCAGTTTCTCCGGCAGTGTCGCCGGGTCGCCGACGTGGCCGACCACGAAGGCCGCCATCGCGGTCCATCCCGCCGGATCCACTCCGCAGGCCGGGTAGGCCGCAGCCTTGTCGAATCCGCCCAGGATGTGGGACGCTAGACCCAACCATGGACGATTGTTGAGATCCCCGCAGCGCTTGACCTTCAGAATGTAAGTCCAGTACAAGGAAGGGCTTACGACCAAGTTCAACCCCTATTCCTGCTTGCTTGGGAGCCTGCAACACGACAGCGCCCCGGCCGACAGGAATAGGGTGAACGGTCAAACTGGAGAATCGGCTCGGCCTCCTCTTGACGGAGTCAGAGTCGGCCTATAACGTACCTGCATGCCTCGACTCATCGCTGGCGTTTCCCTTGCCTTGGCTGTCGCCTGGGCATTCTTCATGGGGGGGGGGTAGATAGAACTCCAAATCCTTCATCCCCCGCAATCAGAATAAGTATGGTAGATCTGGCACAGCGTGCAATTCTGTATCCGACGCCGCGATGCTCGCTCATGATGCGCAAGCCGCCCGCCCTGGGTGCCCCACGGTGTCTCACCAGTGCCTGTAGTGTTGCTTGCCGGCCCGTCACAGAGGTTGCGGACCCAGCGTTGGGTTACCCTGCCGGGACGACGATCACCATCTGCATCTGCGACAGCCCAGGTGGAGGCCCGCCTCCGTTCAGTTGCATCGGATTGATCGTTCACTTCAACCCGCCGGATTTCCCTCCGCTGTCTTTTTTTGAGTGCTACAACTTCAACTGCGAGAATGAATGTGACGAACTGGAATACGTAGATGAAAACGGGGTCACCTGGCTCTTCTGCTGGTGCTAACAACGCGAACCAATCAACTACCAACCGTGTTCACCATCCTGCTCATCGCCTTCTCCCTTCAGGCTCCGAACTGCTCGCCAACGAGCGGCCTGAATCACCAACTCCTCCAAGAATCCGGCCCGGTCACCCTGGTCCGACAAGGGCCGGCGCTGCTTCTCGATCTGCCGGCGCTCTGGGCCGAGATCGAGCGCACCGCGTATACGGGAGATACGACCGAGATCCCCGGCAAGGGCACGGCATACGCCTATGAGTACGTTTCCTATCACCTGCTGCAGACCACCTCGCAGAACTTCGCCGCCTCCGTCGCGGCAATTTCACCGCTCGCGGAAGAGATCAAGATCGAGTTCCCCAAGGATGGGCGGATGGTCCTGGTGTGGTGCAGCACCACAGGCGAGTTGGACTTTCAGGCTGCTTACGACTTCCAATCCGCGGAAGAGCGGACGCGAGCCGGGTCCTTGATGCTCGGCGACAAGCGCCTGTGCCTGACCAAGCAGCAGCATTCAGGCACGGACGCAGGCATCAACGAACAGGGCGAGATCGTCTTCTCCTCTCCGCAACGCTCGATTGACCTGCCGCCGGCGATCTACTCGGCCTTTGTGCTGCACAGCGCCACGACGATGGAGGCACTGTTCGAGGTTCGTCCGCAGGCCACGCTCGGCCGGGTTGACCTGAAGGATCTTGAGACTCCCGTTGACGACACGCCGCTCTATCGCTGCCGCTTCTGGCCTTGGGAGAACGCAGCCGAGTCCCGGACCTTGAGCGTCGCGGTCTCCACGGACCGGAAGTTCTGGTACCTCTGGTACGAAGGCGCCGAACCTCCGGGCCCGCCGAGTACGGGCAACTAGACTTCCCGCGCGACCTCCGCCGCCGGCTTGCGCGGGCTGCGCAGGAGTTCCCGCTCGCGGAGTTTCTCCGGCAGCGTCGCCGGGTCGCCGACGCGGCCGACCACGAAGGCCGCCATGGCGGTCCAGCCCGCCGGATCCATTTCGCAGGCCGGGTAGGCCGCAGCCTCGTCGAAGCCGCCCATGAAGTGGGACGCGAGTCCGAGCAGATGCGCCTGCAGCGCCAGGCTCATCGCGGCCTGCCCCGCGTCGAACTCGCCCCAGCGGTTCGGCCTGCCGTCATGCGCGAAAGTCTTGCGCGCGAACACCACGCCGAGCAGCGGCGCGTGCTGCGCCCAGGCGCGGTTGGCCTCGACCAGCACCGGCAGCAGCCGCGCGCGCGCGGCCGGCTCGGTCGCGTAAACGAAATGCCACGGCTGGTCGTTGTAGCAGGAGGGGGCGCGGCGCGCGGCTTCGAACAGCGCGGAGACCTGTGCGGGCGCCAGCGGTTCCGGACTGAATGCGCGGGGGGACCAGCGTTCGGCGAAGAGGGGGGCGAGGGCTCCCGGACTTGCTGGGTGATCCGGGGTGGGGGTGGTGGTGGCTTGTGGCGACATCGGGGCAGGGTGGAGTACGCGGCCAGCATGACTGGGTGACTCCTCTTCTTCTCGCCCTCGCGATCGCAGTCTGACCTTCCCCGGGAATTTCGGACACCTCAGAACGCGCGGAAGCCGGTGAAGGCCGTCGTCAGCACGCACTCGACTCCTCCGCGCGATAACGACCGCTGCCGCCGCTCGGCGCAACCAGCGCGATCAGATTCGTGCGCGTCGGCGCTGGCCTGCGCGAAGTGCCGCCCGTACAAACTGTGCGGCCGCCCGGCCGCGGCGTCGAGCGACGGCCGCGCTGTCCGCGCGCGCAGGGAGCGGCAGCGCGGGCCAGCGGGTGGCTGCAAGCTGCCCGGCGTGGCGCGCGCCGGGTGGGAGGCGAGTGCGAAGATCGCGCGCTTGTGGGGGTGCTGCAGTGCCGGTGGGTGCAGGCGCATCAGCTCCGCGGCGGGGAAGGACCAGCGGGCGAGGGGGTTGGGGTGCGGGCTGGGGCGGAGGGCTGCCGTCTGACCCTAGGAGCGCACTGTCCAGACGCCGTCCTCCGGACGCAGGAATCCTCCAGCACGACTACATAGGTATATATACCTATGTAGTCGTCCACACGATTCCTTGCGGCTACAGGTTCACTAGGCTAAGGTATATATACCTTAGCCTAGTGAATGGGTAGAACCACTCCCAGCATCGCCGTCGCTCCCATCCGAGCGGCCGTCAAATTCCTCCAGGCGGAGCGGCCACGGGCCTTCCGCCTCACGGAGCTCCGAGAACACTACAAGGACTGGCGGAACCATTCGGATCTTCAGCAAACGCTGTCCTGGACCGAGTTTCTTGAGGCGGCACTCGCTTCCGGTGAACTTGAGGCCGCAGATCTGAGGCCGGAACTCGCCCGCTACTCGTCCATCAAGCGATACCTGCTGCGCGGCTGCACCCATCTCGAACTTGCCTCCACTCTCAGACAGACTGGCTACTTCTCGCACGGCACGGCTGCTTCGCTGCACGGCCTCACCGACTTGGTGCCACGCACCTTCTACGTCAACAGTGAGCAGTCGGCGAAACCGGTGCTGACGTCCGCGGTCAGTCAACCGGCGCTGGATCGCGCCTTCAAGGCGAAGCAGCGCATCTCGAAGTTCGTATTCACACATGCGAATTCGCGCTTCATTCTTTTATCGGGCAAGAACACGCAGCGCTACGGGGTGGAGTCCATGAAGGGACCGTCCGGCGAGTCTCTGATGGTGACGAACCTCGAACGTACGCTGGTGGATCTCGTCGTGCGTCCTGCCTACGGCGGGGGCATCGTGGAAGTTTTCGAAGCATTTCGCGCTGCCCGCGGCCGCTTGAACGCGAAGAAAATCCTCTCCACACTCCAAGCCCTTGCGCACCTGTACCCGTACCACCAGGCGATCGGTTTCCTGCTGGATCGCGCCGAATACCCAGCGCGCGACCTCGATCTCTTCAAGGCTGAAGGATTCAGGTTCGATTTCTACCTGAGCAACGCGATGGTCAAGCCGGAGTTCAACTCCTCATGGCGCATTTACTACCCCAAGGGCTTCTAGTCGTGCGATCAGGCGCAGCGTGAAGTCAAAGTATTCGTCGAAGGACTGATTTCGGTCGGCAGGAACCGTGTCGAGCACGGCGGGCCATCCCGCGCGATGGAATTCGCGCTCGTGCTGAAGGCTGAGGAGCAGGCGAGGATGCACGCCTTTGGCGGCGAAAACTTCCTTCATGAGCGCCCGGTTGTCCTGGTTCGTGAGATCCACTCCCCCATCGGTGAGAATTGCGTGAACGTCGTAGACATCGCGGGGGCGCGGCGTCCGTTTGGTTAGCCCATAGGCCTCGAGTTGCTGGCAAAGGGCGCGCAGTTTCTCCAGGGCGATGAGCGCCAAGGAATACACGCGAACGGTCACCCCCTCCAACTCGAATTCCAGGACGTCGCCACAAAACTCGTGCTTACTCAGGTCGATCTTGAAAACCTGGGGCGATTGGCCTCCGGCGGCGACCCGAATGGCCTGGGTCCGTAGTTTGGCCGGGTTTCCCCGCAGACTCTGGTGAGTCTCGACGTCGAGAACCTTGAAGGTTGCCTGATAGCCGCCCCAGAGCGGATCCTGTCCGGGCTGCAACTCACTGGGTCTGGCCTCAAAGTGCCAATCAAAAGCGACGTAGCCGACGGAATCCATGTGATCGGTCACAGCCGCCCGTAACGCCTCGCCGAAACTTTGGGCATCGGCGAGGTCACCCTCGAGCGAGTAGTCAATGTCCTGCGATGTCCGCTCACCGATTTTATAGATCAGTCCGAGTGCGTTGCCACCCTTGAGGAACAGGCGCTCACGCAGCGCCGTCTCCCGCGCGATTGCGATCACGAACTGGCGCCGCAGCCACAGTAAGTCCATCGGAATCCGAGTCTACCGGGACCTTGTGTGGCCGCCCCATCACTTACTCCACTGCCCCGGGCGCGCCGGCGGGTGAACAGTCGAAATGTCCGGCACGCGGGACGAGGCGGCGAGTGGCGGCGCCGCCGTCCGCGCGCGCAGGGGTTTCGCGGCCAGCATGACTGGGTGACTCCTCTTCTGCTCGCCCTCCTCGCCGCCTCGCTCCGATCCGCGCTCGAATGGAAGCACCCCGCTGCTTGCGCAGCGGGATGCAGGTCGGACTTGCGTCCGCTTTCCCCGGCGAATTACGGTTGGACTGTGAACTGGAGTCCGTTCGAGGCGGCCGTGAGGTTGGCCGCACCGCTCATCGCCCGGACCACCTGGATTGTGACCGTAGTGCCGACAGTCGTTAAGCCGACCGGAACCGAAGCACCGAAAGTCGGACCCGCCAACATCTTCGGCCCACCCGGTAGCGGGACTACGCTCGAGGTAGGCGCCAGATGGAGGGTCCACAGGCTTCCACCCATGCCGGGCAGAACCACCGATGCCGCGGCGCCAAGGTGACCCAACATGAAGTAGGAGGCCACACCCGCCGGAGCGCCTTCCACAGTCACGGACATCGCGCCGTCAGCCTTCGAGGCTGCCTCATCAGCCTGCAGGCACATGGTGTCCAGAGCCTCGACCCCGTAGACACTCTGGACGTCCACCGGCGAGCCGGAGAACTCGACGCGGAAGTCCGCGCGAGACTTGAGGACGCCGCCGAACCAGAAGGTTCCGACGTGGGTGTAGATGGTGCCAATGAAGGCTCCGTTCCAGTCGCGCATTTCGAATAGGTCTTCGGTGCCGTTACCGGTGCAGGACTGGACACCCAAGATTGGACCGTACCCGGCGCTCGTTATCGAGGTGACCGACCAACCGAAGTACGTGCCCGCTGCATTTTGCGGGATGACGCACTCGGCGCCGCAGGACAGGTCAAGCGTGACACCCCAGCAGCCGTTGTCCGGCAGGCCGAGGATACCGTAGACGCAGTCCGCGAACGATGGCATCAGCGGGATCCACACAGCCGGACCGACGAACGGGACGGTGTCTTCGTAGATGTTGACGACGGCGTTGAAGTAGCCGAGCGTCGCGCCGTTGCAGTACTCCCAGTACATGCCGTTGACTTCTTGTTCGCCGCTGATGCCGCGGATGACCATGCCGCCTTCGTCCATCCACTCCTGCTTGAGGCCCGCGAGGCCATAGTAGTAAGCCGGGCACACGATGTTGGAGAAGAGGACATCAGGGCCGGACGCGCGGTTGGAGCCGCCGTTGACTGCGAAGCCACTGTTGAAGTCGTACGAGCCGTACGAGAAGTTGGTGACTTTCTGCAGGCTGCCAGCGGGCATCTGCTGTTGCGCGGAGGCGCCGGCGACGAGGCCGGCGACGGCCGCGCTGATGATGATGCTACGGAACATTTGACACTCCTAAAGTTGCGGTTCTAGTTGTGGAACAGATGCCCCACGAATGTGGGGAAGTGGCCCGCGCGTACCAGGGGTTCTCTCAACGCTCGGGTCCACGCCTCATGGATGCGGTGTGGACCATGAAAGTGCCGGTTATTTTCAAGAATTCTGTCTTTCTTTGAGAGTCTTAGGAAGTTGGATAAAGGAGCGCATTCGTTAAAGAGCCTTGCGTATCAGGCGTCCAATTCTTCAACGAGGAAATTTGGTCTGCTTGAAAAGGCCACGAAGTAGGCCTGTACCTGCACCGTGCGGGGTTGGCCCGAGGCGGTCGAACCCCTCGCCGAGCGCCCCCGCTAGGATCGCAGCGTGTCGCACTCCGGCGTGACCGCCGCGCGCGGCCTGTCCATCGCCTTCGGCGTCGCGCTGCTGGCGGCGCTGCTCGCGTGGGCCGTCGCGGGGGTGGGCGTGGCCGATCTGAAGCAGGCGCTCGGCTTGTACGACGAGAGCGGCGCGGCGCAGGCGGTGGAGCGCACGGCGGAGGAGCAGATCCGCGCCTCGGTGCAGGCGATGGACGCCGCGCTGCGGCGCGGGGACCGGTCCGGTTTCGCGGCCTTCTACGCCGATCCGGCGCTGGCGGCGGCGGTGCTGACGCGGATCGGTGCACCGCGGACGGTGGCGACCGAAATGCTCTCGTTGCAGCCGGAGGCGGAGGGCTGGCGGCAGGAGGCGGTGCTGGTGTTGACCTTTCCGCCGGGGGCACCGCAGGCGCGGGTGCGTCTGGAGATGACGAGGATCTGGCGGCAAGAGCCCGACGGCCTGTGGCGCATCCGGAGCGAAGTAACTGGCTGATCCGGCCGTCCGCAACTCTTTCCGGGATGGATCACTCGGGAGTTCTCCACATCACCGGTCGGACCGTGCGCTTGTCTGGCGTGGATAACTCTCCCGTCCTGGATGCAGATATGGTCTAGCCCCGTCTTTGGAACTCTGTGCTAGCCTGCGGATCAGTGGCCTCCCCCGAGGCTGCTTCGCTCGTTCTCCGGCTCTTGCCGAGTACTCCCCCTGATTTCATGGAATCCGAAGCCGCCACGACCCCCCCGCGCTCCCGTCAGCGATTGCAGAGGCTGACGCTGGAACTGCAACGCGATTGGGAAATCACCTTGCGCGCGTTTCTGGAATATCGCGATCTGCCGCCGCACAAGAAATACAGGGCTCTCGGCAAGTTGTTCGAGAGAATCTGCCTCTGGATCGAGCGCGGCGCTCAATCCACGGTCCTGAATCAGTTCGTGCTACTTCCAACCGAACAGGTGCTCTCAAGGATGTTCGCGCGAACGACACAGAAGGAAGCGTTGCCGAATTCCTTCCTTCTTTATCTCTATTGGATCGAATCCTCGATCATGCGTGGCCTGGCAACCCCGAACGAGAGGTTCATCGTGGTCAAGCAGACACCTGGCGAGCCTAGCGTTGTACTGTGCGAGAAATTCAACCAGATGAATTTCCTCGATCGCTCCGTTCTCTATCTCTATGTCGTTGAAAAGTGCACGCCGACGGAGGTGTCTGACAACACGGGCATTCCGTTCCCGCAGGTGATAGAGAGCCTGCCTGCGCTATGGGAGCATGTCGCTGCGGATGAGCCGAAGTCACAGATTCCCGCCGGCTGGCAATTGCCTCGACGGGATGAAGAGGGGCAGTTGATCCTCATGAGACCGGTTGAGTGATGAGTTGCGCATCCATCCTCCGTGATCTACCTGACAACCTGAGGCGGGATATGACCGGGCGTCTCGCGTTAAAGGCAGCAGTTGCAGACGGTCTTCGAACATTCTCGCCCTACCGCTATCATCCAGACCTTCATTACGTTCACCATGATCAGCAGAGGCTACTGAGATCATTAAGAGAGACTTTGAATAGTGAGCTCTTTGATCAGGCGTGGCTAGACGGCCCTGGTGCCAGTTGCGATTTGAGCACATTGCTGGAACAAAGTACTTCCGAGTCATCCGATTACAATGGAGGAGCGGCACATTGTTATTCACAGATTGCAGTCTCCTTGCGGCCACAGGACGCTTCCTGTTGGATTGCATTATCCGCCGCTCAGATAAGGAACAAAAACCTTTACGAGGCAGAGAAGTCTCTTAACATTGCAGAGCGAGTTGCTGAATCTGATCAGGAGAGATCGCGGGCACTCGCTAATCGAGCATTCATTGCGGAACTCTTCGGCAATATCGGGGAAGCCTTCCGCTTGGCAGCAAGAGCAGTCGCGGTCTCCGATGCCTGCCCACTTGCGATTGCGAACTACCGTACTTACCACTTCATGAGCACTTCCGGAAGGCAAGAATGATCGTATCCTACATCCGATGCTCACCCTTACCCTCCTGCTCGTAATTTTGCCCGCCACCGAAACCGCCGGCGGGGCCATCCTAGCCCATGTACCGAGCGACCGCCCAGTACAAGAATTGGTCGGCGGTGGTTCCACCCCGCCGCATGGCGCGTTTGGCGTCCCTTCAAGAGGCGGCACGGAAACATCGAGGAGATAGTGAATGATAGGTCGGCTCACAGTGGCCTTCGGCATCGCTCTAACCTTCCTGTTGGGATGGATTCTCTTTCTCTGGAACAACACGCCAAGCACAGAATCAGAACAACAGTTTCCTGCTGAAATGCAGAGCGAGCAGGCCGGTTCCCCTGCGGATTCCGTGCCGAGGAGCCTAGAAAAAGATCGTGAATTGGTTTCTCTGCTGCCAGCATCAGATCTTTCCAGAATTGCAGCCATTGATGATTTTCGACGCCTCTTAAAAGTTCAAGATCCGGCTGGCTCTCCTGTTGACTTCACCGCAGTTGTGGTGGTGGAAGACGAAATGCTGCGCCAGTCCATGCAGGCACCGGACTTCTTTGGCGAGGATTTTTCTAACTCGTCCATCCCCTTGCTGCATCATTCGACCGGATCGGCATGGATAACACTCCCCGGTCTCGAGAAAGCAATTGCCGTCATCATCGAGGCGCATGGTTTTTACACCCAGGTGTTCCGATTCGATGAAGTCGCACTGGCCATGGAAACCCTCACAGCAGCGGTCACTCCGGCTACTCCGATGCGGATCGTGGTCGTTGATCAAGGGGAACAACCGGTTTCTGAAGCGGTCATTACTGTTCGTTCGGCGGACTTGGCTGTCGGAAGGGACGCGCCAATCCACGAGTACCTTTGCGCAAGAGCCTTCGAGAAAATCGCCACGACTTCGCATGACGGGGCGATCGTGTTGCAAAGCCCGTACGCGCAGAAAATGATGATTCATGTGGATGCCCCCGAGGGACTTGCAGATGTCACGCAATGGGATATCGAAGCACAGCCGCATCTCACTCTCCACTGCCTGGCATCCTTTACGATTGCGGGCACCATACGATTGGACTCCGGAGAAGGCTTGCCCGAGGCTTATCTCTCGGTGTTGATGCTCACTCGGGACTCCGGGGAACTGCCCATCGCGACGTCCACGACGGACAAGGAGGGTGGCTTTCTGTTCACCGACCTGCCTGCCGACAGCAGCCTGCACTATGTCCTGCTTCACCAGGACGGTTATCAGCCCGCCTCCAGCAAGGCTTTCACCGCGCGTGCCGGTGCCGTTCAGGCAATCCATTTGACCACGTCCACCGGTGTCACCGGCTCCTTGCGATTCGTCACAGAGTGGGGCCACCCGATCGCGAATTCCGAATGCATGCTCTATCTCGAGAATCACGAGCGATTCCCGTACTCCTTCAACACCGACAGCAGCGGCATCGTCCAACTCCCGCAGATGATGAGCAGCGAGCATCTTTATTACGCTTCGCTTTCTCTGTCAGGTTATTGGCGAAGCACAGAGATCTTCAAGTTGGATGATAGTGGCATTTCAGGCTCTCCGCTCGAACTGACCATTAAAGACCTATCCGAGATCATGAAGGTTGTGGTGAACTCGGATGGCAACGCCCTCACACAGGCAGTGGCGAATTGGTTTCCGGCGGACACTTCTTCCGGGAATTGCAGCGTTTTCCCAGTCGCCAACCTGCCCGTCCTGGCGCCGTCCGGTCCTGGTGACCTGGTTCTGAAGAGTGAAGGAGCAATGGCACAACAGTACCGGGTCCATCTGTTACCAGGTCCTGGACAAGAGATCACCATCGCGAGCCATACCTCTATCCTCGAGTTTCAGATTCCGGCTGGAGTAGCGGAGAGACTGGAGGTCTTGTCGGTTCGCAACGCGTTGCTGCACGCTCGGGACTTGCCATCCGGCGCCATTACTCTGCAACTCCTTCCTGGCAATTACTACGTTTCCGTCACACTCGATGGCGGCGAAGTTGTTGATGTCGGCCCCTTCCAACACGGTGAGCGTGGCACCGATCTCGGGCTCCTGGACCTTGACGCATCCGCCTCGATCTCGGGGACCGTCCGGATGGAGGACGGAGAACCTGTGAACGGTGTCACGGTTCGCGCAGTCTCTCCCTCCGGATACCGCTCCGCTCCGTTCACGACCGGCAATGACGGCACCTACACGTTGAGCGGACTGCCATCCGGCGAGTACCAGGTTCGCTGTGTAATTCCGCGCTCCACAGATGGAGCGTGCGGAGACCTGATCCGCACGCAGTTCGTCGGCGCGCGGTCGCAGACCGACGGCCTGGATTTCACGCTCCCTGACAACGGCACCACTCTCGTCACGCTGATCGGTGGTTCGGATCGCCCGAAGGGAGCGTATTACTTATCAGATAGCGATTCGTTCCTGGTGAGCACTCACGGTTCACGCCGTGCCCGAATGCCCTTGTCGAAGTCGGAATTCTCGGCGGGATTCTGGGGAGGTGACCGGGATGAATGCTGGCTCGTAGCGACGGATTTCCCCGCGGGCGCCGGGAAGACCGAGATCCTGTTCGGTGGTACGCAGGTCTATGCCTTCTCGCAAGAGGACACCCGCGGATGGCCAGTCAGCCTCCGGCTTCGCTCGTCTGGAATCATCCTGCCGTTCATTCTGTCGGGATCAGGGGAGAATGACCTCCGCATCGAAACCAACGTCGCGGATTCCTTGGACGTCGGCCTGCGGTCACCTGCCGGTGAATGGAGATGGCGCCGCTTGGACGAATCTTCCTGGAACGAGAAATCGGTCGAGGTGAGCGTGGCCGATCTGGAGGGGAATTCGATTTCTGGTGCGCACGTCGTCTGCCGCGAGAGCCGCAACGTCGGTTTGACCGATGCGCGCGGCCGCGTTGAAATCCTCGCCGAGGAATCGGAATGGGTCTGGATTGACCATTCGGCTTTCTGGGCGCTGCAGACGACGCTCGATGAGGGCGCCACCTCGGTGACCCTGCGACGGAGCGCCTCCGCGCGGACTCTGAATGTGCGCGCCGCCGGAGAGGTCCGAGATGTCTCACTCCTGCCCTTGTTCGATCTTGGGTACTCGCTCGAGGTTTCCATCGCTCGAGATCCTAAGAACCGAGCGTTGTGGCATCTGCAACCTGTGCCGGAAGGGAAGTACCGCATCGTGGTGATAGAAGAGGATGGGAGCCGGTTGGAGCGGGAAACCCAGTTCCGTCACGACGGGCCAGAGACCGTCGAATACAATCAATAGAACTTGTTCGTCCCCAGGCGGCCCAGTTCCTATTAACACTGTTACCTCGCCCGTACACAGTGTTAGGCTTCCATAGGCCCCTTCATGACCTTCACCCCCCTCCGCACCGACCAGGCCAAGGCGCTCGGCGAGCGCCTGGAGGCTTTCGGTCGGGAGCAAGGCAACGCGCGGCTGCTCGACTTCGCGCCGCGCCTGGGTGAACTGAATCCGGTGGACCGCGACCGCGTCTCGACCGAACTGATGGGGATCTACCGGACCACGCGCTCGAACGAAGCCTTCTCGCTGCTCTACGAACTGAACCAGGAAGGCATCCTGCGGCTGATCCACCACCACCTGCGCCGCTCCTTCTTCACGGTGGACGCGGCGGATGTGCTGCAGGAAGTGTTCTTCAACATCTACCGCTACCCGGACCGCTTCGATCCGGCGAAGTCTGCGGCCTTCCGCAACTGGACGCACTCGATCGTCCGCAACACCTCGCTCAAGTACAGCCGCCGCGCGCAGCGCAACCACGTCATCAGCCTCGGTCTCGGGCCGGAGACGGACCGCGAGGAGGACCTCGGTGCCCTCGATCCGGCCGACGAGCACGCGCACACCCCGCTCGAGGAGGCGCAGCAGCACGAGGCGGATCACGAACTGGTCGGCGCGTGGCTGCTCTACCTGCACTTCTACCTCGACGCCTACTCGCGCCTCACGCCCGCCGAGAAGCGCGCGCTGTACCTCGTCGAGGTGCGCGGCCGGCCCTACAAGCAAGCCGCCGCGCAACTGGATCTGCGCGTCGAGAACCTGAAGATGCGCATCTTCCGCGCGCGCCGCAAGGTCTACACGATCATGGAGCGGCGCTTCGCCGGCGAAGGCGAGGCCGCGCGCGTCGTCCAATCGAACCGCCGTCCGGATCCGTCGCGCGTCGCCGCCGGGCTGGCGCAGATCCGCACCACCAAGGCGATCCGCGAGGCGATGAAACACGTCGCGCCGCCGCAGCCCCGGGAGTCGCGCGCATGAACCGCCCCTCCCCGGAACGCCGCGACTTCCAGAACGCCCTGCGCGACGTGCAGGCCTCCGGTCGCGCGCTGTGCGGCGGATTCCAGGTGGCGCTGTCCGCGCTGCTCGACGGCGAACTGCCCGAGCAGCACGCGCGCCGCACGCTGGCCCACCTCGAGGCCTGCGAAGACTGCGATGGTTTCTTCAAGGCCATCCGCCTCCAGGCGCTGGCGCACCGCGACGCGGCCATCCCGGGTTCGCTCGCGCTCCGGCTCAAACGCCTGCAAGGCCAGGATCTCTTCGCCGGTCTCACCGACGCGGAAATCCTGCGGCGGCTCGCCTTCGCGCTGTACCAGTTGGGCAAGTCCTATGCGCTGATCGGCACCGATGGAGAGTACCTGGTGCGCGTGGCGGAAGAACCGGTGGAGATCGGCGCCTACGCAAGCGGCGAAGCGGCCGAGGCCGCGAGCGCCGCCGAAGAGAGCGGTGCGCTTCGCCGCGACGTTTCGGGCCTGCTGCAACGGCAAGGCCCCGAGTCGCACCTGGCGAAGGCGCACGCTCTCCTCGACGAGTCCCTGCACCTGAAGCCGCGCTTCGCCGAAGCGCGCATCTACCTCGGCTTCGTGCGGCAGGCGCAGGGCGATCCCGCGGCCGCCGCCGCGGAATACCGCAAGGTGTTCCTGCAGTCCGACCGCGCGACCAACCGCGCGCACGCGGCGATTCAGTTGGGTCTGCTCTACGACCGCGCCAAAGACCACGTCCGCGCGCGCCGCATGTACCGCTGGGTGGTCGCGAGCGGGACCGTGCACACGCACCCGGAGTTCGCTTTCGTGCTGTACAACCTCGCCGTCGAGCACATCGCTCTCGGCGAACTGGAGAAGGCGACGGCCCTGCTGCGCCTGATCCGCGATGACTACCCGGAGTTGTGGGCGACCGCCAAGGAGTGGATCGCCGGCTCCGAGCACCTCCTGGATCGCCTGCGCGCGGACGACCGCGCCCGGCGCGACATCGAGACCATGGAGCCGGCGTTCTTCGCCGCGTGAAATGAACGATTCCACCACTTTCAGCCGCCGCGCTTGGCTCGCCGTTGCGATCCTGATCGCGTTGTTGATGAGCGCGGCGGTTCCGCTGTCGCTGTGGGCCAGCGGCGGCTCGCAATCGTCGGAAGACGGCGGCGGCGACAACCCCGTGGTCGGATCGCTGCCCTGCGCGGTGGATCCGGACATGGACCTGAAGTTCTGGAAGGCGCTGGGCGGCGGGGCCAAGAGCGGCACGATCATGCGGCCGGTGCCGACGCTGTCCTGCGCGGGCGCGAACCTGTCCTCGTACGTGCCCGATGCGTGGGGTTGTGCCGGCAGCGTGAACGGCGGCGGCGCCTCGTGGTCGCTGCTCGGCCTGATGCAGCAGGGCGGCATGGTGACGACGCGCGCCGCGGTGCTGACCGGCCAGGTCTCGCTGTGGAACTGGCTGCCGGCGTCGTACTTCGGCGGGCGCGTGATCATGGCTTGCCCGAACAGCGCGTGGAACTTGAGCATCACCGAGAGTTGCTTCGCGCTGCCGCTGGCGCAGTTGTGCGCCTCGATCCTGCCGGTGGTGGATGCGACCTTCACCGTGAGCGGCGCGAACGCGAGCGTGGCGGTTGTCAAGTACCGCGTGCTGATCGTCGGCGACGTGGTGACGGTGAGTTTCCTGTAGGCGTCGCTCGCCGTTGTCCTGCTCGCGTGCGGGTCGTGTATGGGCGTTTCCTGGCAGGAGCCTGCCGCCGGATTGCCGCGAGGTTGGCGCGATCGCTCGCTGGTTGACGCGGGCGAATTTTTCGTGCTCGCCACCTCGGAAGATGCGGCGCAGGACGTCGCGGAGCGGGGCCGTGAAATGCTGGAGGTTTTTGCCGAGGCCGCCGGGAGCGGGAGCGGCAAGGGTCTGGTGCTCGCCTTGGATACCGAGGATGCGGCGCTGCTGGAGGATCCGCTCCGGCTCTCGCGTCAGATCGAGGTCTGGCATGCGCAGGTGACGGGGGGGAGCGAGAAGAGGGGTTGGGAATCGGAGAGCGGATGCTGGTTGCGATGGTGATGCCGTTCATCCAGTCGAAAATGAAGCGGGCGTTCCGGGATCTGATGAAGGTGTCTTTTCTCGAGGTGCTCGTTGCGAGCGCCGAGCCGGACGCGGCGAAGCGGGAGGCTCTGCTGCGCGCCTGCAAGGCCCTCGCGGGCCTTTCCGACATCGAGGGCGACTGATCCGCGCGCGGGGGCTGGGCGAGCGGCGAAAAAATCGTGACCGGATTGGGCGTTTCACGCATCAGGTAAAGGACGGAAGCGATTTCCCGCTGTACCCGATTGCCGCATGGATCACGATTTCCCGGCCTCCCGGCCTCCCGGCCTCCCGGCCTCCCGGCGCTCACGCGGTCGCCGGAGACGGAGGCAGGGATCGTCCGCTGTCGGCGCCACGTGTTTTCATGGGCGCGGAGAAAAGGCCTCTCGGAGGATCAGGCCGACGATCTGGCGCAGGAGGTCGCCTGCCGGCTGACGCGCTGGCCGGGTGCCGCGCGCATGGGCCCCGGACGGTGGCTGGGACGGGTTGCGGGGCAGTGCCTGCGGAGGTTCGAGCGCGCCTTTCCAGCGATGCAGTCGCTGCAAGAGGAGGATGCAGCGGCCGCGGCAGTGAACAGCGACTTCCTGGAACTTCAGCGTCTTGCGCGCGCAGTCGCGCGTCTTCCCGCGCGCGAGCGGACGGTGATCACCCTCTGCGATCTGCGGGAGCGATCGGTGGAGGAGGTTGCGCGAGCGCTCTCGCTCGTCCCGCAGCAGGTCTATTCGATCCGGAGCCGCGCGCGGCAGCGGCTGAAGAAACTGCTGCGGGTGGATCAAAAACTCGAAAAATCGTGATAGATCCGGGTGGGTGGGCGCCTCAATAGATATGCAGGGGTTCGTTCCCCTGTAGTTCCATGAAAGCCCATCTGCGCGCATCCCCCGTCCCGCTCGGCCTGCTGACCACAGGCCTTGCGCGGCTCCTCCGTAAGGAAAGAAAATACCCATTCCTTGACGCCATTCCGCCTGTACTCTGATCACAACTACTCAACCCTGGTGTCCGCTAAATCCAGGAAGGTCACCTACCCCCTCCCTCACCCAATTAGGCTCCACCCATGCTAATCTCAAGCCTGCTTCTTGCCATCATCCTGCCCCAGCAGGACTCCTTTTTGTCAGAATTCGGCGAGCGATACGATCTTGACGGGGCGCATCCCTTTCCGAATCCCGAAGTAGGGGTTGTCGTCTGCCGGTTCAATTTCCAATCCTCGATTCAGGATATAACTACCGGGCAGTACATCGTTCCGGACTATTCCTTTGCCTACTCACTCCAAGAAGATGGCGTCAATCCTGCAATTTACACCGCAGCAGGACATTTGTGGGTCTTTGGCGGACCATTTCTCGCCCCGCCGGAGCAGGTAATCTCCTTCGACTCCGCAACCGGTGCAGGAGAGGCGAAGGCGTTTCTGCCGTTGGATCTTGTTGCGCCCCAGCACTTCTGGGGTCAGCCTCCCTTGGGTCGGTCCTGGATGACTGTGTATTGGGGAGTGGGAGAAGAGGTCACACACGATGGACTGAATCCTCCGGCTCTTGCTCAGGGGAACAAAGTCATGCAACTTGATACTTTCTTCCCGAGTGTGTCCATCCTTCTTCACGAAAACCATGCACTCGTTATGGATCAAGAGTCCACACTTGGCATCGTGGCATCCTCCATCGAGACCTTCGATCGTGTTTTCACCTTGAGCGTGGTCGATCCTGGATACATTGATCTTCCGCAATCGATCGTCATCCCTGCCGGCGCCCAGTCGGCTACAGCAGGTCTCGTTCCCCGGCAAGTGGGCATGACTCGGGTACTTGCAATCTCTTCCTCATACTCTGGAGTGGTCTTCAGAAGTCAGAAAGCAGAGATCAGACCTCCCGTTGTCATTGTTCCGCTGGGCAGCGCGCCAGACCCCCCGGGAATAGGCGCTATCATGCCGAACCGCTACTGCGTGCACACAAACCCTTCCACGCCTAACGGAGGTCCTGATGGCGCGCCGGGCACGACCAACCTAGTGTGTGGCGGATGCGCTGCTTCCAGTCTTCAAGACGTGTGCCCGATCAGCCTCGGCTCAGTTGTTGGCTGCTACGAGCCCTATCGTTGCCCTGCAACCCTCATGGACACCTGCGATGAAAACACTTCTGGCGCGCCTTACGTGCTTGGAGATTGGGAGTTGATAGATAAGTGGACGGAAAAGTGTGACTTGAGTGGATGGTCTGCTGTAGCGAGTTGGTTTTGGGATATTGACAAATACAGAATTTGCTGTAAATTCGAGCGTCTCGGAACCGATAGCACTCAGTACCTCAAGGACTGTCACTAAACCGACATCCATGCTCTCGTTCACTCTGATGGCCCTTCTGCAGGCAGGGTCCGAACCTGCCGCCGATACCTCACGAGCGCTCGCAGGCTCGCTTCTCGATCGCCTCAAGAGCCACGTCACGCATGCCGCAACCAAGGATGTCGAGGCGCTGACGATGATGGCGGGTGCTTGTACTCTGGTCAGTCATGACGCAGAAAAAATTGCGCGCAGGTCCAACAGTGTCATATGGAAGATAGGCCGAGTGCATCGCCAGGTGGAGTTAAGCCCATTAGGCACACCGGAGCGGTTTTTCTTGATGGATTTCGAGTTGGGCCTATCGGCCCGTTTCCATCCGGCTGTTCCGGGCCGTTCTGCGGTTATCCATGCTGAATCGGTCGGCACTTCTCCGTCTGAAGAGTTTGGCTGGAGGTCCGCCGAGTTCGATACGCTGCGAAGGCTGATGCAGTCAATCGGGGAGAGCCTTGGCGAACCCGGCAGCCAGATTGTTGCACTGAAAAACTCCCTCACGGTCAGAGTGCCATGCGATCCGAGACATCCCCGGCCAAGCATGTTGGGGGTTCCCGGCAACGATTCGTTCCTCACCGAGGGCACCTCGATTCTTCACTCACTTGAACTGGTGACCACCAAGGATGGAGCGGATTGGTGGTCGCTTACCGTGCAACTTACTGGCAGAGGATCGGCGGTGGTGCGATCTTCGTACTTCTCGGGGATTGGCCATCAAGGATTGCCGTTCAGATTCTTGCAGGTCATTGATTACGATCCAACCGGGTCCACGGTGATCTTCGCCAGGTTCCAAGAGGCGAGCGCGCTTGACGCTGCGGTATGTGAGCCTCTCGCGCGAGGCTTCGACCAATTCTCCGGCGTCATGGTTCGAGATCGGCGACTGCCAGATGGACATCTGACGGAATACGCCTATTCAGGCTCGTTTCCCTCCTTGGATGAACTCAGGAGGTTGCGATGAGCCTTGCCACTCCTGTTCTCCTGGCTCTGTGCTGCCTGCAGAGTGATTCCGCAGCCGACTATACATTTGAGGTGGTCAGGCTGGTGGACTGGGAACTCCCGCTCCAATTGTCCGGCGGACTGGAGGATCAAAGCGGTCCCTTTCTGATCGGAGACGTGAGGCGGGGGACCATCCACATGCGCAACCAAGGCGCGAACGCTTTGGAGGTCCATGTGGCATCCAAGGACTGTGGTTGTTCTCGGCAGCCAACAGATGAGCGGATTTGGAGTATTCCTCCCAAGGAAGAGATTGTGATGACCCATGATCTGATCATCGCTGGCGAGGAGAATGCGGTCGAGATGACCGTGAGCATTCTGCGTACAGGTGTTTCCAAGCCGGTCCCCGTTATGAAAGCCGTCACCAGCGCCAAAGGAATTAATGTCCTGACCGCATCCTCTTGCGGGGTAATTCGTTCCAGAAGTGGACCGCCCGTGATCGCCATCGATTTTGATATCGATCCTCAATACTTCACAGACCGCCATTTGCCGACCATTTCTGGCTTCGCTCTGCTGGCCCTTGAGCGAGAAGGGGCCTCTGGCACGGGGTTTTACACAGCACCCTTTTTCCCGGACGCACGTTGGCCCGAGTTCGAACTTCCCCCGATCCAGTTGCGATCATGGAGAGAAGTTGAGCGGGAACGGCTGAGTTTCGGCTCCCAAGAACAATGCACGCGCTCCCTCGAACTGTATGGGTTCTCCGGCCTAGGGGGAGAGTGCAACATCCGGCGCGTCCCTGCCGAACCGAAGGCTTGCCTTGTCGAGGTTCGCGTCTGGGGAGTCCCGGACGCTCGAACGATCGGCCTGGAAGGGGCCGGTGATGGTTCATGGAGGTACGATCTATTCCTTCCTCATGAAGTGTTGGAGAATCCTGGCGACGGCATCGTCCTGTGCGAGTTGTGGCGCCACCCAAATCGCGGGTGTGGCTGGACTCCAAAACTGGGGCGTTCCTTACCCGAGATCCACTCTTCTTGCTAGATAGTGAGAATCCCTACCAAGCATTTCTTCACACCCCGACATCGCGAACCGATCCCTTCGGATTGTCAGTAATTCAAGATCCCGCGCCTCAAGAACCTCGACCTGGCCAGCCCACAGTAGCGCGTCCCGCTCCGAATAACGACCCACCGCCACCGCTTCAACCCTGCCCGTGGGAGGCCGTGGCAGCTTGCATGGACGATTGCCGCGATACCGCCTACGAGAATAAGGGAAGGCAGGTTAATAAGGATCTTGGCCTTGGACTCATCGCTGGCGGGTTAAGTTTGACCAGCGCGAGCAGGGCGAACGGGGAGCGGACCGCTAGCGGTAGTCTCACAAAGCGCGGCAGGATCACTCGTGGGTTTGCAGTAGCAGCTGCGGGAGTCGCGTTTTTAAAGTTCGGAGGTGCGCTCGCTGAATCCCTCGATCCACGTGCGGATATCGATACGGATTGCCTCCGTGATTGCTGCTTTAGCATGCCGCCGCCGCCATCGGAATCCGAGCGGTCAAAATTGGATGCTGAATGTCTTGACTTATACACGATCACGCGGGATGTTTGCCGCGCAGTCCGGATGGGAGGATCTCGATCGGTGGAAAAGGCGCTCAGAAAGAACGGCGTGTATGAAACCTATATTAACCGTTGAGCGTAATAAAATAAGGAAATGAGAAAGCCCCTGATTCAGCTCATCAAGACAGCCATTCGCGGAGCTCTAATAGGAGCCGCACTGGGTTATCTGTCTGGTGTTATTCTTGAAATTGTTGAATGGAAGCAGAGTGGACATTCAATAGACTGGATGCCAGCGCATGTCCACGACATCTTGATAGCCTCTTACTATTGCTCCCTGGGGTATGTCGTACTCTTTTTCTTGTCACCACCGAAAGAGAGATCGGGGACAGATACCAAAGCACCATGACCCACCGCTAGGATGTAACCGTTCGGCGAAACTTTCAATTACCCACAAGTTTCGCCAGCGTGAATCTCTTTCGATGTCGCTGAATCGAGACAGCCCGCGCCACATGGCGATGTTGCCCGGTGGAGGATCACTGGCTCGGGCAAGATATCCGCCGGGTCTGGCCGTTTGTCGCCGTCCTTCCTGCCCGCGAAGAGCCAATTCTTCCTTTCGACCACCACGGCGCGCATCTCCCGCTCGCAGGCGTTGTTATTGACTCCTGCATAAATAATGCAATAGAGGTCACAAAAAGGAAGGTAGCTGGGAATGGCGGATGCACGCGCGCAGTTTCGGCTGCGAGCGGCCCAGCTGGTCGAAGGTCCGGGCGAGCTGCGCCGCCAGCTCCGTGACGTCGTCCGGGCGGCCATTGGCCAGCGATCGCTTGCCATGCCGCCACACACCCTCGTCGGGATTGAGCTCGGGAGCGTAGGCCGGGAAGTGTCACAGACCGGGGTATGAAGTCCACCAGTAGTTCGGCCAACCTGGTCCAGGGCGGTTCGGCGAAGCGGGTCCGGAGCAGTTCGGCCAAGCAAGTCCACCCTGGTTCGGCCAAGCTGGTCCACCTCGGTTCGCCGAAGCAAGGCCAGTAGCAGCCCCTTTCCTGGTCCAGTCGCCGTCCTCGTCGCTCCGTCACCCTCCGTGCTTCCCCGGCACGGAGAGCCGAATGAGCGCACCGAGAACCGACATGCATCGACTTCAGGAGATGGTCCGCCTGCACCGCCTGGGCAACAGCGTCCGGGTGGTGGCACGGCGGCTGCAGATGGGCCGCGACACGGTCCGGAGCTACCAGAGGGCCTTGCGGCAGGCCGGTTTGCTGGACGGCGACGCCGCGGCGCTGCCGGAGCCGGAGGCATTGCAGGCGGCGGTGTCCGCCCAGCGACCGGCGAAAGCGAGCCCGCAACAGACTTCGAGCCTGGAACGGTGGCGGCCGAAGGTCGCAGCGATGGCGGGCAAGGGCGCGGGCCCGCAGGCGATCTACGACTGCCTGCGGACGCAGGAGCCGGATTATTCCGGGAGTCTGTCGGCGGTGAAGCGCCTGTGCCTGCGGCTGGCGCAGGAGCGTGGGGTGCGACCGGAAGACGTGGCGATCCCTGTGGACACCGCGCCCGGCGAGGTGGCGCAGGTGGATTTCGGCTATGCCGGCATGCTCTACGACCCGGAACGCCGGGTGTCCCGCAAGGCCTGGGTCTTCGTGCTGGTACTCGGTCACAGCCGCCACATGTGGGCTGAGATCGTGTTTGACCAGAAGATCGAGACCTGGCTGCGGCTGCACGTGCAGGCTTTCACCGCGCTCGGTGGAGTGCCGAAGCTGCTGGTGCCGGACAACTTGAAGGCGGCGGTGGTGCGCGCGGCGTTTGGGGTGGACCGCGAGCCGCAGCTCAACCGCAGCTACTGCGAGCTGGCGCGCCACTATGGATTTCAGATCGAGCCGACGCCGCCGCGCAGCCCGCAGCAGAAGGGCAAGGTCGAAGCCGGAGTGAAGTACGTGCGGAGGAATTTCTTCGTGCCGCGCGCACACCAGGACGTGCCGGCGGCGCGCGCGGAGCTGGCCGTGTGGCTGAAGGAGGTGGCGGGGAAGCGGGTGCACGGGACGACGGGAAGGCGACCGGCCGAGGTCTTTGAACTGGAGGAGCGCGCGGCGCTGCTGCCGCTGCCGAGGGTGGCGTACGAGCTCGTGGTGTGGAAGCGGGCGCGGCTGCATACCGACTGCCACGTGCAGATTGACGGCGGCTTTTACTCGGCGCCATTCCGGCTGGCGCATCAGGACCTGTGGTGTCGCTGCACCGCGAAGAGCATCACGACCTACCATGAGGAACAGCGGCTGCGCACGCATGCGCGCGTGGCGCGGGGCAAGCGGAGCACCTTCGAGGACGACTTGCCGGAATACCGGCGCGACGCGCGCCACCGCAGCCGCTCTTACTGGGAGGAGCGGGCCGAGCGGATCGGTGCGGAGGTCGGGCAGTACGTCCGCGCGGTCTTCGAATCGGACGATGTCTTGAGCCGGCTGCGGCTGGTCCAGGCGGTGGTGACGCACCTCGAGACGTTTCCGAAGGAGCGGGCCCGCGCCGCGTGTCAGCGAGCGCTCTACTTCGGCAATTTCAGCTATGGCGGGCTGAAGGCCATTCTCCGTCACGGTCTCGACCTGCAAGCCGAGCCCGTGCCCACGCCGCGCCTCTGGCTGCCAGAGGCGCGGCATTCCCGCAAACCGATTGAACTTGGGGAGACCCGACATGGGAACCATGGATGAATTGATCCCGGTGCTGAAGAAGCTCCGGATGTCTGGAGTGCTGCAGACCCTCGACCTGCGCACGCGCCAGGCGGTGGAGGAGAATCTCGCCCAGGGCGAATTCCTGTACCGTTTGCTGCACGACGAAGCCGAGCGGCGCGATCACAAGCAGCTTGAGGTGCGGCTCCGCCGCGCCGGCTTCGAGAGCCACAAGACCATCGAGGACTTTGACTTCGTCTTCAATCCGCAGGTGCCGAAGGCGGAGATCATCGAGCTCGCGACCTGCCATTTCGTGGAGGGCAAGGAGAACGCCCTGCTCATCGGCCCGGCGGGAGTCGGCAAGAGCCACCTGGCTCAGGCGCTCGGCGAGCGCGCCTGCCGCGCCGGATACAACGTGCACTACGTCGCCGCGCACCGGATGCTCACGAGTTTGCGCGCGGCGCGCGCCGACCAGAGCTACGACCGCAAGCTCTTGCGTTTCACGGCGCCGGACCTGCTCATCGTCGACGACTTGGGGCTGCGGCCGCTCGAGGCAGACGAACCGATCGATCTCTACGAGGTGATTCGCCAGCGCTACGAGCGGGGCGCCATGGTGATCACCAGCAACCGTGCGCTGGAGGAGTGGTACCGGCTGTTTCCCGACGCGCTGCTCGCCAGTGCCGCCATGGACCGGCTGCTGCACCATGCGCACACCCTGGTGCTGGAGGGCAACAGCTTCCGCAACCCGCCCCGCGGCGCTCGAGCGGAAGAGCGGCAGCTTGCGACGGCAGGAGGGCGCAAAGGGCGCTGATCCGGGGAAGGAGAGTGGACCAGCTTGGCCGAACTGGGCGTCCTGGCGGAGAAGCCCGAAAGGCTCGGTGCCAGCGGCCGCGCTGGCTGCGCTCCCGCAGGCTCCACGACCCTCACCCTGGCATGCCCAGGAGGTGGACTTGTTTGGCCGAACTCAGAGTGGACTTGATAGGCCGGTCCTTGACATCTGGTTGTAGACCTTGGTTTTCGTGTTCTCCCGTTCGTAAACCTTGCCCAGGCCCCAGGTCTTCCGGTGGTCGTATGGGTTCGTGCCTTCGACCGGGTCACTGCTCGCGAAAGAGTTGGGGTTGCGGGTGTCGTAGAACATCTTCGTCAGGCGTCCCATCTTGTCGTAGCGGAAGACTTCCCCCCACTCGTAGCCGCCGCTCTCATCGTGCATGCGCTCGCGCACCACCATCCGGCCGTCCGCGTCCCAGATGCTGTGCAAACCCGTCCTCAGCACGCTCGTCGAGTTCTTCTTGTACTCCAGATCTTCCGGCTCCTTGAAACTCGTCCATGACTGCGTGCGCTTCAGGTCGTAAGGACTCTGCAGCCGCTCGATCTCGCGGTGCCCCAGGTATTTCACCGTCGCGCAAGTCTCCCACGCGCTCGTGCTCACCCCCTCCACGCTGGTCGAGAGTTTGCGCTCATGTGTCGTCGGGCGGCCCATCGCGTCCATTGTGTAGCGCATCCCCACGATCACGCTCCCGCTCGGGTAGGTGATCTCCTTGACCGCACCTCCTGCCTCATGCGCCATCGTGATCGTCAGCGAGCCGTCCTGCGTCTCCGCGTCCATCCGCCCGAAGCCGTCGTAAGCACGGGTCACGCTCGTCAGGTCGGTGTAGGTGCCGCCGTTATTCTGCTGGGTCTTGCCCGTCAGCACGCGGTCCTTCTCGTCAAAGGTGAAGACCAGCCGGTCCGGTCCCCCGAGGCCCGACGAGGCTTTGCTGACGTCCACCTGGGTCTTCCGACCCCCGGCGTCATAGGTATTGTCGATCGAGTTCCCCATCGGTTCCGTGACAGTGTCCAGCCGGCCATAGGAGTCATAGGTCTTCGTGGTGGTTTTCGGTACCCCCGCGCCGCCGTTGGCGGCGTACTTGACCGTCAATTCCCGGCCGAAAGAGTCGTATGTCCACTCGGTATCAATGAGGTTCGCATCCTTGACCTTGGTGCGCCTGCCGCCCAGCGAGTAGAAATACTCCGTGACGGCCTCGGTGGTGCCTTCCACGTCCACGGTTTCCTTTTTCATTCTCCCCAGATTGTCATATTCGAAGTCCGTGACGTACCCCAGCGGGGTCGTCATTTTCGTGCGCCGGTTCGCCTTGTCATATTCGAAGACCGTGGTGCGGTTCCCCGCCGCGCTCCCCTCGTCCTTGCTGCTCGTCACTCGCCCCGAAGCGTCCATCGTGTCCACGCTCACGTAGTCCGTGAAAGTTGAGGTGCTGGTGTTCTTCTCGTGCGAGGTCACCGTGTGCGTGCGGCTGGTGTCGTTGTAAGCGTGCTGGACCTCATTCGCGATGGGATCAATGGTCTTGCTCGTGCGACCCGCCTTGTCCCACTGCGTTTCCCACACCCCGCCGCGCGGATCCGTGCGTTTCTTCGTCCTTCCGGCCTTGTCCCGTTCATGCGTGGTGACCAGGTCCGACAGCACGGCCTCCGCATCATCCTGCTCCGCCTTCCACAGCCGCACCGCCTCGTCGTAATAACTGGTGCTCTTCGCCAGCAGCGTCGTGCTCTGCTTGACTTCCTGGATGTCCACCGCGCCCCAAGCCTTCAGCGTCAAGATCGTCTTGCGGATCTTGCTGTCCGGCAGCGTCTCGTGCGTTTCGCTCAGCCTTCCATAGCCGTCGTAGACGGACTCGATTCGCGTCCCCCCCATCAGCACCTGCGCGGTCACCCGTCCCATCGTGTTGCGTTCCACGGTTCCTGTGAGCGTGGTCACCGTGCTCGCACCCGAGTCGTCCACGTTGTAGGACTTCCACGGCAGCCCGTAGGAGCCATAGCCCCACTTGCTGCGGCTGCCGTATTTGTCCGGATCCAAACTCTGGGTGTAGCGGTTCGACTCGCTTTCCTCCGTCGCGTGCGTGGAGATCGCATTCAGCCCGCCATCGTCCCCCTTCGTCTGCGTCACCTCGCCGCCCGCGCTCACCGTGTACGTCGTGTGCGTCCAGGTGGTCCCCGTCAGCAGCAGGCTGTGCTTCGTCCTCCGCCTCCGCAGGTCGTACTCGAACTTCGTCTCCTGGCTGTTGGCACCCGCCACCTTCAGCACCCGCCCGTCCGGCGCCACCGTGCTGGTCACCGCGCTGCTCGTCCCCGAGGGATCCTCCTGCTTCGTCACGTTGCCCAGCAGGTCGCGGTAGGTCTTCCACTGCCGATTCAAACCCGCAGGGTCCTGCTTCTTGGTGACGTCCTCCCCGCTGTAGGTGAACTCGACCCGGTCGTCGTTCGGATCATCAGTCCACTTCAATTTCCCATCCGCGAAGAATTCGAATTCCCACTCGATCGTCTGGCTGCTCGGCTGACCGCTGGTCACCGCCGGCCACTGCACCTTGTCCAGCATGCCGCTCGTGTCATAAACGAAAGTCGCCTTCGACGCCGGGTTCGTCTCCGCCCGCAGCCACCCGCTCGTCGTCAGCATCCGGCTGTGGTTGGCGAAGGTGTCGAAGGTCCAGGCCTTCACCAGATCCGCTTCCGCACCCGCCGAGGTCCGCGTGTACTTGGTCACGTTGCCATAGGTGTCATAGAGCCACTTCTCCTTGCTCGTGTCCGGGTACTCGAGTTGCGTGATCTGACCGCACTCGCACTGACGAGTGATCTTCAATGCATAGAAACCTGACAGGTCGGTCCCATCCTTGTCCTCGAGGTACTCCCGGACCTCCTTGATCTCGTAGTCGCCGGCGGCATAGTCCGTGTGCATGAAGTCCCGGCGTTGATTGCTCGGGTCGGTGTATTTCACGTACTGATTCGGCGCGCTGCCCTGCTCGTGCGCATACGCATGCACCTCCCCATCCGCGTCCGTCACCTGCGTGCAGCGGTCCCGCGTCGTGCCGTAGACGGTGTAGTCGAAGTTCAGCACGGTCGTCCCGCAGTCCTTCACCAAATCGAGATCCTTGTCCGTCGCGCCGCCTGACAGATACGTGTATTCCGTGTACGGCCGTACCACGGTGCCCCCATCCGCCTGCCGGGTCTTGTGCTTCGTCGCCTTCGTCAGTTTGTTGCCCGTGTATTCATAATCAATCGTCACGTTGCCGTAGTCCGCGTGGATCGAAGAACTCGCCACCGTCACCTGCGTCATCAGGCCGCTCACATAGGTGAACGTCACCTCGCGGAGTTCGGTATCGGTGATCTTCGTCAGTTTGTAAGCGTCGGTGTTGTCATAGTCGAACAGGATCTCGTTGCCCCACGGATCCTCGATCTTGGTGCAGACGTAGACCTCCTTCGGGCTCGCCACCGCCTGGTCGAACTCCCACACGATGCCGTTTTTCTCGGTCTTCTTCAGCCAGGGCTTGTTCGCGTACTTCGTCGGCGTGTAGGCGCTCGAGCGCGTGAATTCTTCGAGTTTGTCGTGGAAGCCGTCCGGGCTGGTCCATGACGACGTGCCGCTGTTCCAGACGTAGGTGTCTTCCGCGCGCGCGGTGCCCAGATAGGCATCCACGTCGCCGTTCGCTTCCTGGATCAGATACAACTCGGCGCTGTGCGCCCAGCCGTAGCCGCACCAGCCTTCGAACTCGTAGGCGCTGCGGTAGGTCCGATACCAGAGAAGATCGAAGCCGATCCCCGGGATCATGAAGTCCGCTTCGGTGTAGACGACTTCTCCGGTGTCCGCGAGCACGTGAGTGTGGTCGCGCGGAGAGGGCGGGAGTTCGCCGACGTCGCCGGCGGCGATGTCGTTGGGCGGGGCCAGCCGCAGGCCCATCGCGGCCGTCTCGGGACTGCCCGAGAAAGAGCCGCCTCCCCCTCCGCACGGACCGCAGCCACCGCTCATCCCCGTCAGCGCCGCCGGACCCCATTTGGGAACGAAGAAAATCCCCGGCTGGGTCTCGACTCTCCCTCCCAACTCGCACGACTCCCAGTCCTTGAAGCCCGCCGTCAGAACCGGGCTGCCGCCCACGTAGGCCGCCGGACCTTCCTTCTTCGGCGTCCCCACCGTGATCGGCTCGGTCCCCGGGATCGGGTCGCCGCCACGTGTCAGGACGAAACCAGTGCCGGTCAGAAGCGCCGCGGCCAGCGCCGCGGGAAGGAAATACGCTGAGAAGGTGGTGCGCATCGGAAACAGCAGAAGTGTCGGGGAACGAGCCCCTCATAGAACCAGACACCGCAGACGTGCGATCGGGACAGAAAATCTCACGGCACGAAAGTCTCGCGTAAGTGCGACAGCGCACGAGTGAGGCGCTTCTTCGCGCATTCATCGTTGACACCAAGCCGCTGCGCCAGGGCTCCGGAGCCTAAGCCCTCGGTGAACCTCCAGGTCAAAAGCGTCCGTTCGGCGGGCGACAAACGCGCGAAAGCAGTGCGCAATCGAACGAGATCTTCCTGATGCTGCAAGGAGATCGAAGGATCTTGCTCCTGTGCAGCCGCCACGATTTCCGGAGCCAGCGAGTCGTGCTGATGGCGCGCCTCGTGCCGCGCCGCATTGATGCGAAGGTGGCGCAGGGTGGTGCGGAGCGCCGCGTCGAATGCCGCCGGATTGCATGGAGGGTGTTTCAGAAGCCGGGCGAAGGCTTCCTGGTGCAGATCCTCCTCGCTCCAGACTGGATCACGGCTCCGGGCTCCGGGCTCCGGGCTCCGGAGGATGAGATGGCATTCGGATCATCAGGTTCCATGGAGAGAGCAGATCCGGGGGCAACGAAAGCAACCGATCGGCCCAGCATAGCGTGCAAACCGTGTGCCGCTGCCGCCTGCTCACGCTCCCGCACCGGCCGGCGCAAAGCCGTGCTCGCGCACGGCGCGCTCGACCTCGGCGTAGTTGATGATCAGTTCCGTGAGCGGCGCGCGCACGATTTTCTCGGTTCCCATCGCGACGGGCGCGGAATCCACGCCGAGGAACGCGAACAGGCCGTCCGTCTCTGCCTGCGCCGCCCGCACCAGGCGCTCGTAGGAGGTCTCGATCGTGCGGTGGCCCGCGAAGGCGCGCCGGAACTCCTCGGTGCGGCGGCGCGTCTGCGCCAGATCGGCGAGGCAGTCCTGCAGGTCCACGCGGAACGGCATGACCTTCGGCACAGCCCCGCCTGACTTCACGTTCGTCACCCCGGTCTGCTTCATCACGACTTGGTGCGAGACGTAGCGCTCCAGCAGGTTCTCGCGGTGCAGGAAGATCACCTTGATGTCGCAGTCGCGCTCCACCAGTGCGCGGACCTCGTGCCAGCGCGGCTGCACCATCTCGTCGTACTTCAGTTTGAACCCAACGCCCTTGCGACCCGGAGAATAGAAAAAGTACTTGTAAAGGACCTTCTCCGGCCGCACGAAGCGCTCGCGCTCGAGTTCGGCAAAGGCCGCGGGATCCTCCTGCGCGCGCTTGCCGACCGGGCCGGTGAGGCTCGCCATTTTGTCGCCCCACACCTCGCCGTGCACCAGCAGCGCCGGATTGCAGCGCAGCAGCCGCACGAGCATCGTGCTGCCGGTGCGCGCCGCGCAGGTGATCATGAACAGGTCGTTCCGCAGGTACACGGAAAGATTGTAGGCGGGCGTCCTATAATCCTCGCGCGATGGATCTCGCCGTCGGCCAGACCGGATTGATTCACGATTGGGCGGCGAAAGGTCCGTACGTGCTGCCCGCTCCGGCCGCGCCGCCGATGCTCGACGACGAGACGCTGCGCGACGGCCTGCAGTGCCCGTCGGTCGAGGATCCGCCGCTCGAGAAAAAGATCCGGCTGGTGCGGCTGATGGACGAACTCGGAATTGACACGGCCGACATCGGCCTGCCGGGAGCGGGCCGCAACGCGCGCGAACACATCCTGGCGCTGGCGCGCGAGATGAAGGGCTTGCGCATCCGGCCCAACGTGGCTTGTCGCACGGTGGTGTCCGACATCGAGCCGATCGCCGGCATGGTGCAGGAACTCGGCGCTCCGATCGAGGTCTGCGCGTTCATCGGCTCCTCGCCGATCCGCGCCTACGCCGAGGACTGGGATCTGACCAAGATGGTCGAGAACGTGCGCGCGGCGGTGCGTTTCGCCAAGCAGAACGGCCTGCCGCTGATGTTCGTGACCGAGGACACCGTGCGCTCGACGCCGGAGATCCTGGCGGCGCTGAATGGCGCGGCCATCGAGGAAGGCGCGGACCGCCTGTGCGTGTGCGACACGGTCGGCGGCGTGACGCCGGAAGCGGTTCGCAACATCTTCCACTGGCTCAAGGCCTGGCTGATCGAGAATCGCGCGCAGCACGTGGGGCTCGACTGGCACGGCCACCGCGACCGCGGGCTCGGATTGGTCAACACGCTGGTCGCGCTGTCGGCGGGAGCGCAGCGCGCGCACGCCTGCGCGCTCGGCATCGGGGAGCGTGCCGGCAACACCGAGATGGACCTGCTGCTCGTCAACCTGAAACTGCTCGGCTGGATTGACCGCGACCTGCGGCAACTCGGCGCGTACGTGCGCGCCGCCAGCGACGCCGTCGGGCGCCCGGTGCGCGGCGAGTACCCGGTGTTCGGCGGCGACGCCTTCGAAACCGCCACCGGCGTGCATGCGGCCGCGGTTGTCAAGGCTTTCCGCAAGGGCGACGCGTGGCTCGCGAACCGCGTCTACAGCGGCGTGCCCGCCGACGACTTCGGGCTGCAGCAGAAGATCAGCGTCGGCCCGATGAGCGGCAGATCGAACGTGATCTGGTTCCTCGAGCAACGCGGCATCGAGCCGACCGAGCCGCGCATCGGCGCGGTGCTCGCGCGTGCCAAGGAGTCGAAGCGGCTCCTCACCGAGGACGAGGTGCTGTCGGCGGCGAGGGGCGTATGAGCGGTCTCTCCACCCGCGCGGTGCATGCCGGCGAGGAGCGCCCGGGGCACGGCGGCGCGGTCGTCACGCCGATCTTCCAGTCCGCGACCTTCGTGTCCGGCGGTCCCGGAGGGCTGCCGGAGGTCACCTATGGCCGCTATCAGAACACGCCGAGCCACAAGGTGCTGCACGCGCGGCTGGCGGCGCTGGAAGGAACCGAAGACGCCGTGGTCACCGCGACTGGAATGGCCGCGATGACCGCCGCGCTGCTGGGTCTGTGCGAAAGCGGCGATCACCTGCTCGCCGCGCAGGGCCTGTACGGCGGCACCCACGTGCTGCTGACCGAGGAACTGCCGAAACTGGGCATCCGCGCGACCTTCGTGGACGCGCACCGCCCGGAAACCTGGGCCGCGGCCGCGCAGCCGCGCACGCGCGCCTTCATCGTCGAGACGATCTCCAACCCGATGTGCCGCGTGTGCGACCTGAAGGCGGTCGCCGAGTTCTGCCGCGCGCGCGGGATCGTGTCCCTGGTGGACAACACCTTCGCTTCGCCGGTGAACTTCCGCCCGGCCGAGCACGGCTTCGATTTAATTCATCATTCCGCAACGAAATACCTGAACGGCCACACCGACGTCCTCGCCGGCGTGATCGCGGGCCGCAGGGAACTGGTCGCGCGCGCGGTCAAGGTGGTGCGGAGGCTCGGCGGCTCGCTCGACCCGCATGCCTGCTTCCTGCTCGAACGCGGGCTCAAGACGCTGGTGCTGCGCGTCGAGCGCCAGAACGCCAACGCGCTGCGCGTCGCCGAATTCCTGGCCCGGCATCCAAAAATCTCCGCCACGCACCATCCCGGGCTGCCGGCGCACCCGGACCATGCGCGCGCCAGGGAATTGCTGAAGGGTTTCGGCGGCATGCTGTCCTTCGACCTGCGCGGCGGCGGCGGCGCGGCGGATCTCTTCCTCGCCGCCGTGAAGATCCCATGGGTGGCGCCCAGCCTCGGCGGCGTCGAGAGCCTGCTCTCGCGCCCGGCCGCGACCTCGCACGCGATGCTCGCGCCGCAGGAACGCGCCGCGCTCGGCATCACGGACGGCACGGTGCGCATGTCAGTCGGCATCGAGGACGCCGACGACCTGATCGCGGACCTCGATCAGGCGCTCGATCGCTGCTAGCCGGCCGCGTGCCGACGCCAGTGTTCGATCGCGCGCGGCGCGAGTTCGTGGAAACGGTGCGAATCCCGCGATAATTCGAAGCAGGCGGGGGTGCCCGCAGGCAGCGCAGCGGTCGCGCGCGCGACTCCAGCCCAGTCCACCTCGCCCTCGCCCGGCGCGAGATGCTCATGTACGCCGCGCCGCATGTCGTCCAGTTGCAAGTTGACGATGCGCGGGCCGAATGCGCTCACCGCCTCCTCCGGAGCGTGGCGATCGTTGACGAGCAGGTGCCCGACGTCGAGCGTCAGCGCGAATCGCGGCTCGCCGAGCGCCGTGAAGTCGTCGAGCGTCGCGATGAAGTGGCCGGGCTCCGGTTCGAGCGCGAGCGCGACGCCGCTCCGCTCTGCGGCCGGCGCCAGCGCGTCGGCCGCCGCCCGCAGCCGCGCGCGCGCGCCTTCAGGGTTCTGGCCGGCCGGCAACGCGCCGCTCCAGAATGAGAGCACGCGCGCGCCGAGATCCGGGCACCACTCAAGCATGCGCAGCAGGAAATCCCGCCGTGCAAGCCAGGCATCATCCGTCTCCAGCAGGTTGGGCCGGTGCTTGCGGCGCGGGTCCAGCGCGAAGCGTGCGCCGGTCTCCAGCACCACCGCCAGATCGAGGCGCGCGCACAGCGCGCCGACCGCGCGCACCGCCGCAGGCGTCGCGCCGCGCGGGTCCAGGTGCGGCACGTCCGGCGTCACCGCCACCGCGCGATAACCCAGTTCCGCCAGCCAGGGCAGCGCGTCCTCCAGCCGGTGGTGCGCAAAACCGTTCGAGTTGTAGCCGAGGCGCGCCATCCGGACCTTAACGCCGCGGCACCTTCTCGAGTCCAGCCCGGTACTTGCGCAGCAGGGGCTCGATGTCAAGAAGGGCGGTCTTGTTGCCAACGTAGGATTCCGCCAGCGAGGCAAGATTGCCGACCGCTTCCTCGAGCATCCGCCCAGCCTCCTCCTTGCGCGCGCGAAAGAGGAAAGGATCTCCTTCCTCGTCGAATTGATCGCTGTAAGCCCTCTCGATCAGCACCAGCGCGGCCTCGCCTCTCTCCAGGCCCACCTGCCAGCGCAGATCGGTGGCCCATTGCATCACGTTGTCGCCGACCGCGATCACCGGCGCGGCCGGGATGGAGCGAGGGCCCGCCGACGGGGCGAACGGCGTCTGCTGCCCCGGCTGCGCTTCCTCTGCCTCGCCGATGGTGATCTTGAGGAATCCGGGGCCGTGACGGTCGTACAGGTACCAGAAGCCGCCGACGGCAAAGCACAGCACCACGAGAAAGACGAGGAACTTCATGCGCGCGCGGTTGCGGCTCCAGGATACCCGCCGAGCCGGTCGCCCGCCCGGACCTGCACGCCGCGCAGGAACTCCTGTGCGCGCAGCCGAGCGCGTCCCTCGCGCTGCACTTCCTCCAGGGAATACACGCCGCCGCCGCAGGCCACGACGAGCGCGTCGTCCGCGCGCAGCACGCTCCCCGGCTCCGCGGAATGTGCGAGGTCGAGCGCGAGGCCGCGATGCACCAGCAGGGTTCCGCCGCCAGGCAGCGCGGTGCGCGCCACCGGCCAGCCGGCCATCGCGCGCACGAAGCGCCCGATCTCCGGCGCCGGACGCGACCAATCGAGCGCGCCGTGCTCCTTGCGAATCTTGCGGCAATGCGTGACGCGCGCGGGGTCCTGCTCCTCGCCCGCCGGCAGCGCGGCGGCGCCATCGTCGAGCCCTTCGAGGAATTCGCGCAGCAGGCTCGCGCCCAGCGCGGCAAGCCGGGCGGTGAGTTGCGGCGCGTCCTCCTCGCTCCGGATTGGCGTGGCGCGACACGCGAGGACCGCGCCGGCGTCGAGCGCTTCCACGACCCGCTGCACGCAGACGCCGGTCTCGACATCGCCGGCGAGAATCGCGGCCTGCACCGGGCTCGCGCCGCGCCAGCGCGGCAGCAGCGACCCGTGCAGGTTCACACAGCCGAGCCTCGGCACCTCCAGGAACTCCCGCGGGAGAATCTGGCCGTAGGCGACCACCACCGCCAGGTCGGGCTGCAGCCGCGCAAAATGATGAATGAATTCCGGCGCGCGCGCGCGCGCGGGGCGCAGCACCGGAAGACCACGCGCCTGCGCTGCCGCCGCCAGTTCGTTCTCCGCCTCGGCCCGCCCGCGCCCCGCCCGCGCGAGCGGCGCCGTCACCAGGCCGGCCAGCCCGTGACGCCCGCCGAGCGCGGCGCGGAACGGCTCCGCCGCGAAGGGCGGCGAGCCGAGGAAGACGAGGCGCAGCGCCAGCGCGCGCGCCGCCCTATTGCAGGTGCGGCTCGACGAAGGCCTTGAACTGCGGGTAAGGCATCGCGCCGGTGTGCCGCGCGACTTCCTTGCCGCCCTTGAACACCACGAAGCAGGGAATCGCCATGACTCCCAGCGTCGAAGCGGTGTCCGGGTGATCCTGCGTGTTGTGCTTGACCACCTTCAACTTCTCGCCCATCTCCTGGGCAAGTTTGTCCACCGTGGGCGCCATCCCGCGGCAGGGGCCGCACCAGGGCGCCCAGAAGTCCACCAGCACCGGCACGGCGCTCTGTGTGACTTCGGCGGCGAAGGAGGAGTCGGAAACTTCGAGGAGGTTGCCCATCCAGCCCTCATTCTAAGACGGATTCGCGGGGATTCATCCCGGGATCACAGCGGCTCGTCACCCACCAGTTCCTCGACCTCGACCTCGACGCCCGGCTCCGGCAGATCGAACGCGCCGTCCAGTTCCTCCAGCGCCAGCGCCACGGCCCCGTCCACACGCCGGACGCGCACGTCCGAGAAGGGGGTTTCCTGATTCAGATCCACCTGCTGCTGCTTCGCCAACTCCAGCAGCGCGACCAGGGTGTAGGCCGCATCGCCGCGATGCGCCCGCAGGTCGGTCAGCAACGCGCGCCACGTGGTGTCCGGTATCTCCTGCAGCCGCAGCCACAGTTCCTCGACGTACGCGCGCAGCGGCTTGCCGATCTGACGCACGCGGTGCGGCCGCAGGAAGCCGGTCTCCTGCTCGAGGCGCGCGATCACGCGGAACAGGTCCCACACCGAGACGTCGCCGAGGTCGAACTCCTGCTCGGCGGCGGCGGCGGCCTCGCCGTCTTCGCTCTCCGCGAAACGACCGAGCCAGCGCCCTCCGGCGGGCAGGAGCCGCGCGCGCACCTCGCGGCGCGCGGTCAGTTCTTCCGTCACCCGGCGCAGTTCCTTGTAGGCCAGGAGTTGCTGCACCAGTTCCGCGCCCGGATCGAAAAGATCCTCCTCGGCCTCGATTTCCTCCTGCGGCAGCAAAGAACGGCTCTTGATCGCCAGCAGCGTCGCCGCGATCACCAGATAGTCCGCTGCCTCGTCCACGTCCACGTTCTGCAGCGTGCGCACGTGGCGGCAGTAGGCGTCGCAGACCTGCGTCAGCGAGACGACGTGGATCTCCAACTCCTTCTCGCGCACCAGTTGCAGCAGCAGATCGAGCGGACCGTGGAACACACGCTCGAGGTGCACCGTGAAGCCGATCTCGGGGCGCTCGTCGTCCTCGCCGGCGCTCTCCGGCACGGGCCGGGAAGGCGGCAGCAGTTCAGGGTCGGCGGGCTCGATCATGGAAGGCAAATCCGGCGCGACATCCTACCTTGCCATGGGATGCCACGTGGTCGGCAGCGCGGTCAGATTCGCCACGAAGTCGCAGGTCGTGGTGATCGCCATGCCGTACAACATCCGTGCAGTGGGAACGAGGTAGAACAGCATCAGCAGCAGGAAGAAGCCGAGCATCCCGAGCGACAGGTAGGCCTGCCGCTGCGGCGGCGGAAGCAGCGGGGCCAGGACGCGCGATCCGTCGAGCGGCGGAACGGGAATGAAGTTCAGCACGAAGAGCACCCCGTTCGCGTAGATCCCGGCCCGCAGAATGGTGATACCGGCCGATTCCTCCGTCCATACGCCGGTGTGCAGCAGCGCCGAGAGCAACCCGGACCAGAAGATGGCCTGAAGAAGATTGGAGAACGGTCCGGCGGCCGCCACGATCGCGCCGTCCAACAACGGACGGCGGAAGTTGGACGGGTTGATCAGGACCGGCTTGGCGCCGCCGATCAGCGGCAGATTCATCGCCATCAGCATCGCCGGCAGCAGGATCGTGCCAAAAGGGTCGATCGAAGGCAGCGGATTCAGGGTGGCCCGCCCCATGTCGCGCGGCAGCCGGTCACCCAGCCATTCGGCCACGTAGGCGTGGGCGGACTCATGGAGGGTCAGCCCGAGGATGACCATGCACACGACGCCGACGATGACGAAGGGATCCATGGAACCCGGAATTCTGCGCGATTCCCGCTCTCCTTACAATACGCCGTCGGCGCCGCGCCTACATCCTCGATGACCAAAGACCTGGATCCGGAGCGCGCCCTGGCCCGCGGCCTTGAGGTGCTGCGGCTGGAGGCGGAGGCTCTGCATGCCCTCGCGGGCCGGCTCGGAGACCCCTTCGCGCGCGCCTGCCGGCTGATCCTGGAGTGCCGCGGTCACGTGGTGGTCAGCGGCATGGGCAAGGCCGGACTGATCGGTCAGAAGTTGTCCGCGACCTTCGCGAGCACCGGCACGCCGAGCCACTTCCTGCATCCCGCCGAGGCGCTGCACGGCGACCTCGGCCGCCTGCGCCCCGAGGATCTGGTGCTCGCACTCTCGAAGAGCGGCGCGACACGCGAGGTGGTGCAGTTGGTGCCGGCGGTGCACGCGATCGGCGCGCGCATCGTGGCGATCTGCGGCGAGGCCGACTCGCCGCTCGGCAATCACGCCGACGTCGTCCTCGCGCTCGGCGATGCGCCGGAAGCCTGCCCGCTCGGTCTCGCGCCGACCGTCAGCACCACGATGATGCTCGCGCTCGGCGACGCGCTGGCAATGGCCGTGCTCGAAGGCCGCGAGTTCACGCGCGAGGAATTCGCGCGCTTCCATCCCGCCGGCTCGCTCGGCATGCAGTTGATGCGCATCGGCGACATGATGCGCACCGGCGCGCAGGTGCCGCTGCTGAAGTCCGGCTCGCCGCTGCGCGCGGCGCTGGAAGTGATGACCGGCACCCCGGGGCGGCCCGGGGCCGCGGTCGTCGTGGACGAGAATGGCGACTTGCGCGGGATCTTCACCGACGGCGACCTGCGGCGCCTCGCGCGCGGCGGCACGCTGCCGCTCGACGAGCAGGTTGACCTGCACATGGTGCGCGCGCCGCGGCACGTTTCCGACGACCAACTCGTCGGCGACGTGCTGCGCATCGTGCGCGACACGCACATTGACCAACTGCCGGTCGTCAGGTCGGGCACGCGGCGCGTGGTCGGCCTGGTGGACGTGCAGGATCTGCTGGAGGTGCGGCTGTGACCGGCGGCAACGGCGCGGCGGCGTTCCCGCCCGGCCTGCTCGAGCGCGCCGCGCGCGTCCGCCTGCTGCTGACCGACGTGGACGGCTGCTGGACCGACGGCGGAGTGACCGTCCACGCCGACGGCTCGGAAAGCGTGACTTTTCACATTCACGACGGGTTCGGCGTCGTCGAGTTGCTGAAGACCGGCGTGGAAATCGCCTTGATCAGCGGGCGCGAGACGGAAGCGGTGCGCCATCGCGCGCGGCGCCTGGGCGTTGACCTCGTTCACCTCGGCGTGCGCGACAAGAGCGCGATCGCCGAGCGGTTGATCAGCGCGCGCGGCCTCGCGCCCGAACAGGTGCTGGCCTTCGGCGATGACCTTCCGGACCTCCCGATGTTCGAGCGGGCAGGGCTGCGCGCCGCCCCGCCCGGCGCGATGCCGGAGATCCGCGCGCGCGCCGACTGGATCACGCGCGCCGCGGGCGGCGCCGGCGCGCTGCGCGAGATCTGCGACCTGCTGCTCGCCGCGCGCGGGGCGGCGGCGCGCGCATGAACCGCGCGCTGACCTGGACCGGCTATGCGGCCGCGAGCGCGGTGCTGCTGGCGCTCGTCGCCGATTTCGCGGCGCAGGCGGAGCAGCGCGAACAGCCGGTGATCCCGGCACCGGCGGGCTTCCGGCAGCAGGTGCCGGGGGTCGGCCCGGTCGAATTCGGCTTCAGCGGCCGCGTGACCTTCGTCACTGACGAACGCGCGGAGCCCGGCTCGGCCGCGCGCTCGGCGACTTGGCGCGTCGAGGGCGACGACCCGCGGCCGGAGAATTCGGGCGCTGCGATCGCCAACGCGCAGATCGTCGCGCCCTCGCGCCAGAACCTGGCCGAAGGCCCGCTGACCGTGGACGCGCCGCATGCGTGGATCCCGCTCAAGCGCGAGCAAGGCAACCTGCGACTTGACATGGAGCGCGTGTGGCGGCTCACCGATCCGGTGCTCAAGTTGCCCGGCTTCGCACCCGGCCGGCGGCTCACGGCGACTGCCTCGGGCGACGCACGCCTCGATCCCGCGATGGAGACGGTGACCTGCCCAGGCCGCTTCCATCTCGAGTCGGACGACCTCTCGCTCGACGCGGCGAGGTTTCACTATGAGGCCCGCACGCGGCGCCTGACCTTCGCGCCATGGAAGGGCGACGTGCGCTGGACGCTGCGCGGCGCGGACGGGCGCGCCTTCCACGGGCGCAGCGACGGCGGCGGCGAAGTCCTGCCAACCCCGGACGGCGGGCTGCTGCTCCGCTTCGACGCGGGCCCCCTCGGAGTGCGCGCGGCGCTGCCCGCGGCGGCCGGCTCACCGGCGGCGCAGATCGCTTGCCGCGGCCTGACCGCCAACGTGTTTCCGCGCGGCGATTCGGGCTGGGAACCGCGCGACGCCCTGGCGGCGGGGCCGGTCTTCCTCACGGACGCGCGGCTTGCCTTCGAGGGCGGCGACGCGGCGATCCGCTGGGCGGAAGGCGGGGTGCTGGTCGGAATCGCCCTCGCCGGTCCCGCGGCCGTGCGCCCGTGGGACGCTTCGTTCCAGGTCGCGACAGCGCGCGAGCGCGCCACCTTCGATCCCGCGCGCGGCGTGCTGACGCTCGACGGGCGCTGCCTCGCGATCAGCGAGCGCGGGTTCGTCAGTGCCGACGGCGCCTCGTGGAATGGTTCCCAATTGCAGGCGCGCGGCGAGGTGGTCGCCTCCGCCGCGGAGGGGCTCGTGCAGGCCGCAGAACTCGACGCGGACGCGGATGGCAATTGGACGGCGCGCGGCGACGTGCGCGTGCGGCCGACCGCCGCGCTTGTGGACGAGATCCGCGGCCCGGCGATGAGCCTGCGCCGCGACGGCCTGCTTGAGATGAGCGAAGGATTCCACGCCGCGGGCCGCCGTGAAGGCCGGCCGTGGTCTTTTGCGGGCCAGCGCATCGCTTCGCGCGTGGAGCCGGGCGGCGCGCGCCGGACCGATGCCGACGGCGCTCTGGTCTACATCGCCGACGGCGTCGAGGTCCGCGCCGAGAAACTCCGGCAACTGGACGAGGAAAAGTTCCGCCTCGAGGGGCCGCCGGGTACCGCGCGCATGGAACTTGACAAGGGCGGAGTCGCGCAGGCCACCTTCCGACGCGCAGAGACCGACGGCAACACTCTGCGCATCGAGGGCGCGCCGGTGTTCACGGTGCCCGCGGCGGCCCTCGGCCTCGCGGGCGAGGACGTGCGGCTGGAGGCGCGCTTGGTCACGCGCGAGAGCGCCACCGGCGCATGGCTCCTCGACGACGACGTGCGCGCGACCGGCGCGCTGCAGGCGCAGGCCGACCGCGCGCGCTGGTCGCCCGCCGAGGGCCTGTGGCTGGAACGACGCGCGGGTCCGCCCAGCGCCTCCGGAATTCTCGCCGACGGGCGCGCGTTTTCCGCCGTCGCGCGAAGGCTCGGCGTGGATGCGGACAACGTCCTCGTGCTCGACGGCGACGCCGTCGCGCGCCTCGCCGAAACGGACGGGCGCACGCACGTGCTGACCGCCGAGCGGACGCGCATCGGCGCCGACGGCGGCTGGGCCGAGGGTCGCGCGCGTTTCGATTCGCCGCTCGGCCGCGGCAGCGCGGAGCGCGCCGACTGGCGCAGCGCGGACGGGAAACTGCAGTTCCTGAAGATGACCGGCGGCGCGTCGCTGGCCGTTGAGCAGGCCCAGGCCGACGGCGCGATCATCGAACTCGACGACCTCTCCGGCTGGATGTCCGTCACCGGCGACGCCGCGCATGCCGCGCATATCCTGACCAAGGATGGCCGCGAGATCCGTGCCGACTCGCTGCGCTACAACGTGCGCACGTTGCTGATCGAAACCGGAGCCGTGCGCTTCGACACGCCGCGCGACGCGAGCCAGCCCGGCACACCCAAGTGATCTTCGCCCTTGCCGCTCTGCTGCTTCCCGCGGCGCAGCAGGAAACCGTGCTGGAAGCGGACTCGATCACGCCGCGCGAGGAAGGCGACGCGATCATCTACGTGCTCGAGCGGCCGCGGCTGATCTCCGAGGAAGTGCGCCTCAATTGCGAGCGCGCCACGCTCACCCTCGACGCGGCGCGCTACCGGCTGGCGCTGGAGTCGGGCCTGCCGCGCGCGCAGGGCGACATCGAGGATCCGGAGCCCACCGCGGCAGGCACAGTGCTGCCTGGACTGTGGAGCCGCAAGATCCTGCGCGGGCTCGGCCTGCCCGAGGACGAGACGCTGATTCGCGCGATCACGCTCGAGGGCGCGGTGCGCATGGTGACCGCGGAGTTCGAACTTGTCGCGGAATCGGTGCATGACGAGCCAGCGGCAGGCCGGCTGCGAGTGCTCGGGACGCGCATCACCTTCGTGCCGGGTTCGATCGGCCCGAACGGGTGGCCGGTCTCGCTCTATGCGGAGACGCTGGAGGAGGAGTCCGACGGCTCGCTGCGCGCGACGGAGGCGCTGCTCACGACCTGCTCGGAGGAAGAGCCGCACTACGGCCTGCGTTTGGGCGCCGTGCGCGTGACGCGACGCGAGGACGGCGCACTGCGCTGGGAGCCCGAGCGCGGCTGGCTCGAAATCTTCGGCGCGAAGATCCTGCCGCTGCCCACGCCCGACTTTGTTCCCGGCGAGTCCTTTCTCGGATTGCACGGCGCGCGCGGCGGGAACGACCGGAAACTCGGAACCGCGCTCGAGTTGCAGTTCCGCGGCTCGGAGAGATTCGGCGGAACCGTGGCGGACTGGAACCTCTATCCCATGTTCAGCACGCGCCGCGGATTCCCGCTGTCGGGTGAGGTGGACCTGCGCGCCGCCGACTATCGCGGCCACTGGGAACTGTTCTTTCTGCAGGACGAGGCCTCTGACCAGTCCGGTCTCGCGCGCGCCGTCGGCCGCGACGGCGACAGCCGCTGGCGCGTGCGCATGGACAACGTGTGGGATCTCTCCGATCACTGGCGCGCTTACGGAGTCCTCGACCTGACGAGCGATCCACTCGTGGATCCGGAGTTCTTCCAGCAATCCTGGGTGAACGGCGAGGACATTCGCTCCGAACTCTCCTTCGTGCGCAGCGACGACAACTCCTGGGCCTACGTCGGAGTCACTCCGCGGCTCGACGATTCCGGCGCGACCCCGCTCGGCGGGTATCCGAGCGCGCCCGGCCCGGCGCCGCAGACGACCGAGGCGCTGCCGCGCTTGAGTTGGGAAGAGTTTTCCACGACGCTGACCGAGTTGCCAGTGCCTGTGTTCGGCGGCGACGACCGCAAGGCCGCCGTGAACGTCGCGTACGGTGCGGAGATCGCGCGGCTGCGCAAGCGCGACCGCAACCTGGTCGCGCCCGGCCCGGTGGAGTTCCTGGACACCCCTTCGCTGACACGCAGTCGCGCGCGCGCCTGGGCCGAGATCGCGCTGCCCGCGCACGGTTCCGGGTTCTTCGTGCGGCCGGGCGCGCGCTTCGCCGGCGCGCTGTGGGAGGACGACACGCCGGGCGCCGCGCAGGATCAGCAGGTCACGGCCGAGGGCTTCGTCGAGATCGGCACCGCGCTCGAGAAGCGCTGGGAAGACGGCTGGGCGCACCGCGTCGTGCCGCTGATCCGGCTGCGCGCGCGCGAGGAGGCGATCGAGGCCGATTTCGTGCCGCCGACGCTGGACGGCCTCGACCGCCTCACCGAAGGCGAAGTCATCGAGTTCTCGGTGCGGCAATTCTTCCTCGCGCCGGGCGCGAAATCGCCGTGGCTCGACCTCGACTTGCTCGCGCCGTTCTATCCGGACGATGGCGAGGTGCTCGCGCCGGTCGAGGGTCCGGTGCCGTGGTCCGCTACGATCGCCGAGCAAGGCTTCGGGCCGGTCGAGTTGCGCGCGGTGTGGAGCCCCGGAGCGCCCGGGTCGCCGCTCGAGGGCGTGCGCGCCGACGCGCGCTTGCGCCGCGATTTCGCGGAGGACGTCACGCAGGAGGTGTTCACGCGCGTCACGCTGCGGCCGGACGAGTCGCTGTTCTACGGGATCGAGTTCTACGAGACGGAAGGCACACCAGGCGACTTCGCCTATGGCTCCGTGTTCGCCGGATGGCGCTTCACCGAGCGCTGGGCCGCGGGTCTGCGGCAATCGGAGAATTTCTCCGGCGCGGCCGGCGTGCAGACGGGCTACGCGATGCAGTACTACGGGCACGATTTCCTGTTCGAGGCCGGCTACACGCGGCAGCAGGCCACGGGCGACCTTGGCCTGTACTTCAACATCACGCCGCGCTTCTTCTTCGACCCCTACGGCGGCCGGAAACTCGCACGACTGCACTGGCAGTAGACTGGCAGCGGATGGCTGTGCCCGCGCCGCTTGCCTTCGTCAGCACCACGGAACTGATCGTGGTCGCGATCGTCGGCCTGCTGCTGTTCGGCGGCGACCTGCCCAAGTTGCTGCGCGATCTCGGAAAGATCTGGGTCAAACTGCGGCGCGCCGCCAACGAGTTCAAGCGCGAGGCGGGCATTGACCAGACCGTCGAGGAGATCCGGCGCGCGACCGACCTCCGGCTCGAGGAGCCGCGCTGGCGGCGCGAGATGGATCACGCAGCCGGCCCGGCGCGCCACGATGCCGCGCAGGAAGCGCAGGTCAATCCGGCCGAGCCCGAGCCGCCCGCGACACCCGCAGCGGACCCGGCGCCGCCCGCGAAGCCGGCCCCCGACGCGCCGGCGCCGGATTCAACAGCCACCTAGCAGGCTCGCGAAGGAGCAGGGGGGGGTGCGCGCGTCGAGTTGCGGCAGCACGATCTTCTCGAGCGCGAGGCGGCAGGCGTTGGCGGATCCGGGGAAGAGGAACACGACGCGGCCCGCGACGAGGCCCGCGGAGGCCCGCGACTGGATCGCCGCGGCGCCGATCTCGGCGTAGGACAGCGCGCGGAACAGTTCGCCGAAGCCGGGCAGCGGCTTGTCGTAGAGCGGCTCGACGGCTTCCGGTGTGACGTCACGCGGCAGCACGCCGGTCCCGCCAGTCACGATGATCGCGAAGACTCCGTCCTCGCGCACCCACTCGCTGATCGCGCCGCGGATCGGGCCGACCTCGTCCTTCACGACGCGGCGCTCCAGCACGCGGTGCCCGGCGGCGAGCAGCGTCTGTTCCAGATAAGCGCCGGACGTGTCGGAGGCGAGGTCGCGCGTGTCGGAAACCGAGAGGATCTTCACGCCCAGCGGCGCGAAGGAAACCGGCGCGCTGCCGTGCGCGCGGTGCGGGGTGGGGTCAGCGGCCATCGGCGAGGAACCTCCGCACGTTTTGGAAGTGGATTTTGGCGACTTGGCCGAGCGCGGCGCGGCCGTGGATCTCGGTGAAGCGGCGCAGAGCCGGGCCGACCGGCGTGCCGCTGCCGGCGGGCAGATCGGTCGCCCAGTGTTGCTCGAGCGCGGCGAGGCCGTCGAGGAAGGCGGCGCGTGCCAGCACCGACGCGGCGGCGGTCGCGAGGTGGCGCTCCGCGCGCGGCACCTCGATCACGCGCAGCCCAGGCGCGCGCCGCGCGAGTTCCGCACTCACCGGCGAGTCCGCCGCGAAGCGGTCCACCACCGCCACTGCGAAGCCGGTGCGCTCGCGCAGCGCGGCGAGGCACTCGGCGTGCAGGCGCGTGAGCAGCCGGTTGACGTTGCGCCCGGCCGCGATCCAGGCCGCGTGATACTCCTCGGGCGGCAGCACGCGCCGCTCGTGCGGCACGCGCTCCGCGAAGTGCGCGGCCAGCGCGAGCACGCGCGGGTCGGTCAGCGTCTTCGAATCCGCGACGCCCGCGGCGGCGAGTTCCTCCGCGGCCTGCGCGTCCACCGCAACGGCAGCGACGCACAGCGGGCCGAAAGTGTCGCCCTTGCCGGCCTCGTCGGAGCCGAGAGCGCCGGCGGCGGGCGGCAGATCGGACGTATCCACGGCGCCGCCGACCGGCCGGCTGCCGCGCAGGAAACGCGCGCGGAAGGCCTCGGAATCGCGGCCCTGCACCACGAGTTTGCCGCTGCGGTAGAGGCTGGCGACGACGCCTTCGCCGCGCGCCTGCCATTGCGCGTGCGTCAGCGGCCCGAAGCGGAAGCCGGCGGAGGCCAGCGCGTCGCCGAGCAACTTGCCGCCGCGCGGGTCGAGTTCGAAGACGAGGATCGTGGGCCGGGAGGCGCTCATGCGCGAGCGACCTCCGGGGCCGGCGCGCCGGTCCAGGCGGAGAGCGCCGCGCGCGCGCGCGCTTCGGCGACGTCCATCGCACGCGCGAGCCGCGTCCGCGCCGCCTCCAACTCCGGTCCCTGCCGCGCCGCCTCCTCCCCGAGAATGTCAAGTTTCTCGAAGGCGACGACCACTTTCGCGAAGGGCTTGGGAATCAGCATGCGGTCCCAGGAACGCGCCTGCCAGAAGCGCGCGCAGGCGAATCCGCTCGCGATCAGCGGGCGGCGCCCCGCAGCCGCGAGAAAGATCACTCCGGGCGCGATGCTGCGCGCCGGGCCGCGCGGGCCGTCGGGCGTGAATGCGAAAGCGTCGGGCGATGCGTCGGCTGCGCGCGCCATCTCGCGCAGCGCCGCGGCTGCTCCGCCGTGCGTCGAGCCGCGCACCGTGCAGAAACCGAGCCGCTCGGCGAGCCGCGCGATCGTCTCGCCGTCGCGATGCAGGCTGACGAGCACGCGCACCGGAAAGCGGAAGTGCGTGCCGATCGCGGCGAGGATGTTCTGGTGCCAGAACGCGAACACGCCGAGGCGGCCGGCGGCGTCGTGCGCGTCGCGGAGTTCGGCGCCGACGATGCGCACGCGCCAGGTGCTCGCCAGCGCGCGCACGCAGCAGGGACCCAGCGCGCGGCCGAGCGCGGTGCCGGCGCGCCGGCGGAAGGTGCGCATCGCGCCGCGCTTGCGCTGCGGCGCGGGCGACCGTCGCTCTGCTTCGGGATTCATCGCGGCGTGATCCAGCGATCATCCTCTGGCTGATCCGCCTGCGCGAGCGCCTCGGCGTCCTCGCGTGCCCACTTTGCCTCGAAGGCGCGGCGCCGGCGTCGGCGCGCGCGCCACACGAAGGGCGCGATCAGCAGCATGAACAGCGCAAGGAAAAGAAAAAGTTGCGGATAGATTTCACCGAGCAGCGCGCCCCACGAGCCGAGTTCGGCGCGCAGCGCTTCCTCGTGGGAAATCAGGCCCAGCCCGGTGACTCCGATCAGCGACTGGTCGAGCGAATCGCCGCGCCGGACGCGCTCGAGGATCCGGGCGATCACGTCTTCGCCATGCACGCGGACGAGACGCTTCACGAAGGCGTAGGCGAGGGCGTAGCCCTCGGAGGCGGCCAGCGGCTCCGCGCCGAAGCCGTCGCGGAAGCGGACCAGCGGATCGAGGTCGCCGCGGAAGGCTCGCCAAGCGAGGGGTGAGGCGAACTGGGATAGCGGGTCGGTGCGTGCCCAGGTCTCCGCGACGCCTTCGTGGAACCACGCCGGCAAGGCCTGCCAGGCCTGATCCCCGACGCCGATCATCGCCCAGTGCACCAGTTCATGGCGGAGGGTCTCGGAGAGCACCGCTCCGCTCTTGCTGCGGTCCGCGAGCATCACGATCCGCCGCTGGCTGGGAATCGTGACCGCGGCGAACCAGTCCGGGGCATTGTTTCCGAGCGCTTTCTCGAACTCCTGCCTCGATTCGACCCACTGCAGATTGCCGGCCGGTGCCGGGGGCAGGCCCAGCCAGTCTTCGATGCGTGCCAGTTCCTCCCCCGCCGCCTCACTCATGGGCCGGGCCAGACTCTCGAGCCCCTCCGGCACCTGCCATGTCAGAGGGCCGGCGTCACCGCTGGCCTGCGGCACTCCCGGCAGCAGAGCAGGGAGCGCCGCGAGAAGAGGCAGGAGCACGCGGTCTTTAGAACTCGACTTCGGGCGGTGGCGGCTGTGGAGGCACCGCGTCGATCAACGGCAACTCCTGCATGCCCTGCGCCAGCGCGAGGAGAGGCGGCGCGAGAACGGCGAGCGCTCCGGTGATGGTGAAGAGATCCGCGAAGCCGATGCTGCCCACGCTCGTGGACCGGAGGTCTCCGAGCCACGGGTAGGAGTGCGATTCACTGGTGCGCAGATTGCGTACGAATGCCTCGGGCGACGGGAAAGACGCGAAGTCCACCGGCAACTCGATTTCGCCCGGGATCATGCCGGCGAGCATCGGCAGCATGCCGCCGAGCATTCCGATCGCTGCGCCGACCGCGGGGCGCGGATCGCTCCACGCCGCCGAATTCGCGTCCTTCGGCAGCGCGGCGAGGAAGCGCGCGGCCTCCTCGTTCTCGAGGATGTTCGCCTCCGGTCGCGGCATTCCTTGATCGAGAACTTCGCGGACGGAATCCAAACTCATCGAGAACACCAGCCAGCCCTCCGGCGCGACGGCGAAGCACGGCTGGAAGGTCTGGCCGATGAAGCCCATCACCTGCTGCAGTTCCGGCGGGAAGTCGAACTTCAGATAGTAGTACGCAGGGCCAGGGACTTCCGCGACCGTGCCGTCTGCCTGCTCGACCTTGCGCTTCATGCGGCGCATGTCGAGTTGGAGCGGCGATCCGGTCCCCTTGAGCACCTCGCGCAGACGCGGCATCAACTGCTCGAGCACCGCGGACATCCCGGCGGGATCCGCGAGTTCAACGAAGGTGTAGGTAGTGGCGCTGAGCACGCCGGTCGGAACCGAGTAGCCGAAACTGCGCGTCCCGAAACTGGCGAGGGCGCGGTTGAGTTCGGGGCGGTGCGGGCCGTACAGCCACGAGTGCAGTTCCGGCGCCTGTCCTTCCAGAAGTTGCGAAAGCGCGGCCGGGGCGCCGTCCGGCTGCACCGTGCCGACCGAATCCATCGTGCGCAGGATCAGGTCCATCCAGGGGCCCGAGTTGCCGCTTGTCAACTGGAAGGAGGTGGCTTCCGCGGGCACCATCTCCGCCAGCGAGCGGTCGAAGGACGCTGTAGCCCAGAGTTCGTCGCCGGCGGCGGCGGCGGACAGATCGAGCGCGGCGTGAGTGAAACTGCCGCCTTCATCCCAGCCGGAGGAAAAGGACACCGATTCCATCGGATCGAGCACGCGCCCGTGCAACTCTTCGAGCAGTCCCGCGATGGACGGCTCCTGGGTCGCCAGGCCGGCGAACAGCGTGCGGAGCACCTCGTTGAAGTGGAAGTATCCGAACACCGCCGAGCCCGGTGCGCTGTTGCGATTCCACGCGCGGCGGTAGGCCTCGCTGTCGGCGAGACGGCCGGTGCCGGCAGCGCCCCACACGAATTCGAATTCGATCGCGTCGTCCGTGCCGGCGAGCGTGACCGTCATCGGCTGGTCCTCTTCAGTTCCTTCCATCAGAATGGCAACTCTGCGGCCGGCCGCATCGGTGCCGGGCTCGACCGGTTCAGGCAGCAGGCCGAGGATCACGTCGAAGATCTGCGGTCCGAGTCCCGGCGCCACGCCGACGCGAGCGAGGGCGTAGATCTGCGGCGGCGCCTCGAACGGACTCGCTGCGCCCGGCAGCGCGCGCACCGCGAAGCCGGCCTCGAAAGAGCGCAGCGTGTCCCAGTGGGTGAGGTTGTCGGGAATCCCATGTGCGGCCGCGGCGGAGCGAACTTCGACCCAGGCCTCGTCGAGCATTGCGAGGCCGCCCGCGAGGAACGACTGCACCTCGGAGTCGTGATAGATCTTCATCAACGCGGAATTCTTCATGTTCGCGCGCATCGCGACGATGTCAGGAAGAGAGATGAACGCGACGGTGTCACCGGGGAGCCGGTCGGCGAGGGAGGGCGGCACCGGCGCGATCTCCTTTTTGGCGAGCATCGCGGGCGTCATCTGGCATCCCACGAAGAGGATTCCGACGGTGAGCGCGGTGAGTTGCGGGAGGATGTTCATGAAGGATTTCCGGAGGCGGGTATCTTAGGAACGGTCGCGTCATCGGACGCGCGTATCGCTTCGCGCGCGCGTCGCTAGAATGGCGGACCTTGCATGTCGGATTCGACCACCTTCCAGGACACTCCGCTCTACGTGTGGCTGCGCGCGAACGCCTGGTATCTCTTGGCGGGCGTCGCGCTCGTGGCGGGGATCTCGCTCTACCGGGAGAACGCGCCGAAGTGGCACGCCAACTCCCAGATGAAGTCCTGGGAGCAATTCCGGGCCTTGGCCGCGTCTCCCTCCGGGCCCGGCGCCGAGGGGCTCCTGGCACGCATGAGCCAGGCCAAGGACGATCCGCGGATCTACCCGTGGCTAGTCTTCGAGGCGGTTCGCAGGAGTTCGATGGAGGGTGATCCGACCGCCTTGGCCAGCCTCAAGCCGGAACTCGAGGCCTTGAGGGGCGCAAGCGGTGCGTTGGTTGCCACGCCGACGGGATCCCTGGACATGGCCGACTATCTGCTGGAAAAAGTGTATCAGCAGGCTGCGGGGCTTCCGGATGACTTCGTGCTCGTCGAGCCGGACGGACGCAAGATAGAATTGATCATAAGTGTCAATGATACAACCACTTACACACTTGTTTATGGGCTTTACGAGTCTGCGGCGCCGCACGGATGCGCAGAGTGGATGGCGGCGATCGAGGGTGGGCGGGTCAACGAGCAATCGGCTCGCAAAGTGGGGACCATGGGCGTGACCCTTGCACTGAAGAGCATCGTGGTGCCTGAAGGGGCGGCCCCTGATCCTTGGCTGGTCGAGCGGACCTGGGGAATCTTTCATGGCGAAGGGGTGCTCACGGCCCTTCAAATCCCTGGAAAGGCCGGCGAGCAGGACCGGAATTCGGTGCAGATCGTGCTCCAGAACTCCTACCACCTGGACGGCTTGAATACTGTGCTTGGCAAAGTGGTGGAGGGCTGGGCACCCTTCAAGACGGCGCTCGACCTGGCTGAGCCAACCGCCAAGATTCAGGTTGTCAGCGCTCGAGTGCTTGGAGCAGGACAATGACCAACCTCGCCCCCTCCTGGCGCTCGAGTCTTCCCCGTTTAACCCTCGAGAAGTTCCTCAACTTCACTGGGGCCGCCTAGCCGACGCGTGAGACGATCCAACTCGTCAAGATCCTGGAAGTGAAGGACCATCTTTCCTCCCCCTTTTGAGAGCAGCAGTAACTCGGTTCTGACACCCAACTGACGCGAGATCTTTTCCTGTAAATCCGCTATCCAGGCAGGTTTGCGCGGCCTCGGCCGATGCTTGGGAGCAGCACCCTGGGCTGCCCATTGCTTGCAGAGTTCCTCTGCCTGGCGAACGGAGAGGCCCTCCTCAATCATGCGTTTCCTGGCCTCGGCCTGAAGCGGAGTTCCTTTCAGTTGTAGAAGCGCACGCGCATGACCCGCTGATAATGTTTCACGTGAAACATCGGCCTGCAGTTCCTCCGGGAGGTCGAGCAGTCGGATGAGGTTGGCGACGGTGGATCGTTGATATCCCAGCCGCTCCGCAACGCGCTCCTGGCTGTAGCCGTGCTGATGGACAAGCCTGCTGCAGGCCTTCGCCCGCTCGATCGGATTCAGGTCCTCTCGCTGAATATTCTCGATCAGCGCGAGTTCCAGGCGTTCACCAGCCCCCTCCGGCTCGGCGCGCTCCAGAATCGGGACGCTCCTCATTCCAGCCATCTTGGCTGCCCGCCAGCGGCGTTCCCCGGCAAGGATTTCCCGCCGCCCATCGGCGCGTAGCGTGACCAGTATCGGCTGCATCATTCCGTGCCGTCGGAGAGATTCAGCAAGGCTCGCAATACCCTTGTCCAAATCCGTCCGCGGCTGTTCCGTATTCGGCGTCAGATCCTCGACGGGAACCCAGAGTCGGCCATCTCTCTCCGTATCCAGGCCACCCTGCCCATGCTGCGAGCCAAGCAACGATCCCAGACCTCGTCCTAACTTGCGCGGTTGAGTCATGTTCTCTCCGACGGTCACCCTACCGCGCAGGTGACGAGTGATCCAGAGCAACCCTAGGAGTGTCCGAGGTACGCGCGCAGTCGGAGCGGGACTGCCTCCATGCCGCGCTCGCCTAAACTGGCCTGGAAAAGGGCTTCCAGATCCTCCAGCACGTCTGCCGAACCATAGAACTTCACCTTCCGTGAGTTCACATGTCCGCCCGAAAGGACGAGCAGAGACATCATGCTCGCCGCATTCGCGCGATCCGTGTCTATCTCCATCTGGACCTGGGTTCCGTGGTGATTCACGATTGCCACAATCCAGGAGAGTGGACGCGCGTGCAATGTGACCCCGTCGGGAATCACGAACTCGCGCTCCTCGGTCAATGAGATCCTCTGGAGCAGACTTTCCGCAGCCTGCCTGCACAGTTGTAAACATTCGTAAGCCTTTATAATACAGTCGTTTACGACTATATTAAGCAGAGCCTGGCGACTGACCACCTGCTCGAGCGCATCGCGCGCCTCGGCGTCCTTCTCATGCACCCAATGGCGCTCATAGAGGTGGCTCAAGGCCGTGACCGCCTCAAGTAGATGGAAGCACTGGCTCACGGCACTGCGCATTGCAGGGAGTTCCGGGTGCTCCACCGCCTCGCGGCTTCCGGCGAGGATGGAGTCATAATCGCTCTGCAGGTTATGCGCCCTGGCCTCGAACACCCGGGCAATGCGTTCCGTGCAGAAACGCTCCATGTACGAGACCAATTCCTTCTCCCCGTGAACGCGGATTCTGGCCTCGGGACTCCAGGAGGTCGTGAAGCGCAGATACCGGGCCAGAAAGCGCGCAACCGCGCTGCTGGCAGCCGATTCGCCATCAACACCCACGGGATCCAGTACTCGAGTTGCCGGCAAGGTGCTCCGGGGGACCTGCTCCAGCGGCCGTTCAAGGGGGTCCAGATCCCAGATGCAATTCGCCGTAAGCCATTGTTTGATAAGGCTTTGAAGCGCGCCACCCAAGGCCGCTCCCAGGCTCTGGAGGCTGCCCTCCGCGTGCGGCAGCAGGTCCCGCGCCACCCAATCGTGCTCCAGGCTACGGTAGGTCGGGGCGCGCGCATGCAGGTGCGCCAGTGCGCTGCACGCGAGCGCAAGCCATCGCACGCGCGCGACGGCCTCCCGAACCGGGCAGAAGACGGCATTGCGCCGCGCTCCGTGGTCGTCCAGAAAGGTCTCCAGGTCCGTGGAGCACCGATACAGGAAATACAGGTCCCTCTCGGTCCAGCCAGCCGGAGCCTCCGCGAGGACTGCCCGCGCCGTCCTGCGTAGGTCCTCGGCGCGGAGGCTCAAGGCTGCGGCGAAAGCACTTTCGTCCAGGACACGCCGACGCGCCACGGCTTCGGACTGCGACGGGGAGGGCATCGGTGGAAGCATCCTAGCCCGCTGGATATCGGCCGCAGCCGCAAGGGACTTCTTAGGAAATCGGATTTCCATGTTTCAGCGGGAACCACGCGCGCGCCGAAAGAGTCCTACGGATGCAAGGCCGCGCTACCGCGGTCGCGCCGTCCTCTGCGAGCGGAGGACCAGCCATCGCTACCGACCACTGCCTCGAGACGTACCTCCGCGAGATTGACGAGGTGCCGCTGCTGACCGCCGAACAAGAGGTGGAACTCGGGCGCAAGGTCCGCGAAGGCGACGGGGAAGCGCGCGAGCGGATGATCCGCGCGAATCTGCGGCTGGTCGTTGCGATCGCGAAACGATTCCGCGGGCGCGGGCTCGCGTTTCCTGACATCATCGCCGAGGGCAACATCGGCCTGTTGAAGGGAATCGAGAAATTCAACCCGGAGGCCGGCTTCCGCTTTTCGACCTACGCGTCGTGGTGGATCCAGCAGACGATCCGGCGTGCGATCATCAACAGCGTCAAGACGGTGCGCGTCCCTTCCTACATGGTCGAGATCCTGACCAAGTGGAATCGCGCGACGGAATCCCTGCAGCATGAACTCGGCCGGCGCCCGTCCACCGAGGAAGTCGCGCAGAAACTCCATCTCTCGCAATCGAGCCGGCGCATCGTCGAGCAGACGCTGCGCGTGCAGGAAGGCAGCGGCGTGATGGCGCCGGAGGCGCTGCAGGGCCTCGAGCGCAACGACCAGGACTACAACCGCGACAGCCGCACGCCGGATGAAATCGTGATGCAGGAGGAGGCGCTGTGCACGCTGCGCGATATCCTGGACCTGATCGACCCGCTCGAGGCCTCCGTGCTGCGAATGCGCTACGGCCTCATCGGCGACGAAGCCGCGACCCTCGAGACCATCTCGCGGGAACTCGGTCTCTCGCGCGAGCGGGTGCGTCAGATCGAACGCCACGCGCTGCGCAAACTGCATGCCTACGTCGTCGAAGGACAGCCCGCCGAGCAGATCCTGCCGGGCGCCCAGCGCTGGGCCGCCGATCGGGCCCGCAAGCGCCCCGCTTGAGACGCCGCCGCCGCTCCGCGACCCGCTCGCGGCCGCGGCGATCCCGTCCGGCGCGCTGTCCGAGGCAGGTGTTTCGCTGTACGTGCACCTGCCGTTCTGCGTGCGGAAGTGCCGCTACTGCGACTTCAACTCCTACACCTGGACCGGCCAGAACCTCGCCCGGCACGTGGACGCGCTGCTCGCGGAAGCCGCCGCGCGCGCCGCCGGACTGCGACCGCAAACGGTCTTTTTCGGCGGCGGCACGCCCTCCTTCCTGCCGGCGCCGGAACTCGCGCGTCTGCTCGACGGGCTCGATCGCATCACCGGATTCCGCGCCGCGGCCAGCGAAGTCACGCTCGAGGCGAATCCGGAATCCTTCGACGCGGAGCGCGCCGCCGCCTGCGCCGCCGGCGGAGTCACGCGCATCTCGCTGGGTGTGCAGTCGCTGCAGGCCGACGTCCTCTCCGCCTACGACCGCGTACACGATGCCGACGGCGCGCGCCGCGCCTTCGCAACCGCTCGCGCCGCCGGCTTCCGCCGCGTCAACTGCGACCTGATCTTCGCGTTCCCCGGGCAGGACCCCGCGGTGTGGCGCAGCGATCTCGAGGAGGTGCTCGGCTGGGAGCCGGAGCACGTCTCCTGCTACGAGTTGAGTTACGAGCCGGGCACCGCGCTGACGCGCCTGCGCGACGCCGGCCGCTGGGAAGCCGAGGAGAGCGAGCGCTGCCGCGAACTCTTCGACTTGACGGCGGCGATCTGCGCGGAGCGCGGCTTCGGCGCCTACGAAGTCAGCGCCTTCGCGCGCGCGGGCGAGGCCTCGCGCCACAACCTCGCGTACTGGCGGTCGCTCGATTACGTCGGCATCGGCGCGGGCGCGTCGTCGTGGCGGCACGGCGAGCGGCGCCGCAATCTCGCGCGGCCCGACGAGTACGAGGCCGCGCTCGCCGCAGGGCGCGATCCGGCCGGCGAGAGCGAGCGTCCGCCCGCGAGCACCGCGCTGTTCGACGCGCTGATGATGGGGCTGCGGCTGCGCGAGGAAGGCGTGTCGCACGCGCGCCTGCTGCGGCGCACCGGTCTCGATCCGTCACGCGCCTGCGGCGACGCCTGGCGCGCGCTGCATGAGGAAGGATTGCTCGAGACCTTCGCCGCGCCGGACGGGCCGCACACGCGCGCGACGCCGCACGGCCTGCTGTTCCTCGACGACGTCCTGGTGCGGCTCGCGCCCGATCGCGTCGAGGTGTAAGCGACGCGCTATCCTCGGCGCCGCATGGTGCAGGGTTTCGCGGAGCGTCTCTTCGCGGCGGTCGCGGCCAAGCGCAGCCCGGCGATGGTCGGCCTGGACCCGCGCCTCGACCAGTTGCCGGAGCCGTTCCGGACGCGCGCCGCCGGCGGTTCCGCCGAGGCCGCGGCGGCCGCGCTGCGCGACTACCACCGCGCGCTGCTGCCGGTCATTGCGCCGCTCGCCGCCGCAGTCAAACCGCAGTCGGCCTTCTTCGAGCGCCTCGGAGCGCCGGGCATCGCCGCGCTTGCCGACGCGGTGGGGGCCGCAAAAGCACAAGGCCTCATCGTTGTGATGGATGCAAAAAGGGGGGACATCGGCTCCACCGCCGAGGCCTATGCCGACGCCTGGCTGCGCGGCGGGCATGCCGGAGCCATGCCGCCGAGCGACGCGCTGACCATCAATCCCTACCTCGGCGAGGATGCCTGCCAGCCTTTCCTGGACGCCGCCCGGGCCACCGGAGCCGGCCTCTTCGTCCTGGTGAAGACCTCCAACCCCGGTGCCGGCCTGTTCCAGGATCACGGCGACCCGCCGCTCGCCGAGGTGGTCGCGCGCCGTGTCGCCGCATGGGGCGAGAACCTGCGCGACGCGAGCGGCTGGAGTGCGATCGGCGCGGTGGTCGGCGCGACGCGTCCCGAAGAACTCGCGCGCTTCCGCGCGCTGATGCCGCACGCACCGCTGCTGCTGCCGGGCTACGGCGCGCAGGGCGGAAGCGCCGCGGGTCTCGCCGCAGCCTTCGACGCGCGCGGCCGCGGCGCGATCGTCAACGCGAGCCGCGCGGTGCTGCACGCGCACGCGCGCGCGGACCTGCAGCACCTCGCCACCTGGGAAGCGCGCACGGAGGCGGCGCTCGCGGAGATGCGCGCCGACCTCGCGCCGGTCTGCGCCGCCGCGCGATGAGCGCCGCGCGCGTCGTGCGCGCCGCACCGGGATTCGCCGGCGGCCGCCTCGCGCTTCTCAACCGGCTGCTGCGCGCGTGCGCCGCCGCCGGCGGGCCCGCGCGCGTGACGCTTCTGCTCGACGAGCGCCCGGCCGGCGACGACGATCTCGTGCTGCGCATGCAGAACGCGCACGGCGATCCGGTCGGGTTGCCGGCCCCGCATCGCGGCGAGTTCCGCGACACGCGCGAGCGCGAGATGTTCGCCGCGGCTGTGCGCGACCTCGCGCTGCCGGCGCCAGGGCTCGGAAAAATGGTGAAGGATTTTCTTCCGCAGCCGAGGACCGGCCTGCTCGCGGCCGCAGTCGAACTGTGGCCGCGACTACTGCCCGGCCTGACGGTGCTCCGCGCGGAGGACGGCGCGCCGGCCGACGAGGGCGCGCCCGCGCCGCCGCTGGTGTGGGTCGGCGCACCGGCGCGCCGCACGCTGGACGATCTCGGCATCAGCGCGCGAGAGTTGCTCACCATCGAGCGCGAGCACTCGGAGAAGTACCGGCCCGCGCTCGCGGGCGAGTTGGCGAGCGGGCTCGAGCGCGCCGACGCGCTGTGGCTTGAGGAACTCGGCCGCCTGCGCGCGCTGGCCGCCGAGGTGGACCCGAGTCTGTTCGGCTCGTGGTCGCGCATGGAGCGCAGCGTGCGGCGCGGACTCGGCGAGTTCCGCGCCGCCGCCGAGCGCTGCCTCGACAACCACGCGGGCATCCGGCGTAGCCGCTGGCACACGCTCTATCAGCAACTTCGTCCCGCCGGGCGCGCGCAGGAGGAGGGGTATTCGGTCCTCATGGGTTGCGGGCAGATCGGAATCCCCGTGCCGATCCCGGCCGTCCTGTGGCAGTGTCTGCCGGAGTTCACAAGCGCAGAGCCTAGTGACGCTCCACAGATCTTGTTCCTGGACTCCTGATCTGGCAGGCTTCCGGACGTGCGGGTCCTCGCGATCATCAACCAGAAGGGCGGCGTCGGCAAAACGACCTCCTGCATGAACCTGGGCGCCGCGCTGGCGGAGTCCGGGCTGCGCGTGTTGTTGCTGGATCTCGACCCGCAGGCCCACCTGTCCATCTCCTTCGATCGGATGCCGTCCCCGGGCGACCCGTCCGTCTACACGGTGCTGACCGGCCAGCATTCGCTCGCCGACGTGCTGCAGCCGACGCAGCGCGACGGCCTGCTGATCGCGCCGACCAACCTCGACCTCACCGGCGCCGAGACCGAACTCGCGAACGAGATCGGGCGCGAATCGCTGCTGCGCGACGCGCTGCGCGAACTCGGGCGCACCAAGGACGCGCCGGACATCGTGCTGCTCGACTGCCCGCCGTCGCTCGGCACGCTCTCGCTGAACGCGCTGGTCGCCTCGGACGGCGTTCTCGTGCCGCTGCAGGCGGAGTTCTTCGCGCTGCAGGGGATGGCGCAGTTGCTCGACGTGCTCGAGCGCGTCAAGCGCCGGCTCAATCCGCGGCTGGAACTGGTCGGCATCCTCGTCGGCATGTTCACGCGGCAGCGCAATCTCTCGCGCGAGGTGATCGAGGAGTTGCGCCGCCACTTCGGCGAGATCCTGCTGCCCACCTTCGTGCGCGTGAACGTGCGGCTCGCGGAGGCTCCGAGCCACGCGCAGACGATCCTGGAGTACGCTCCGGACAGCGGCGCGGCGCAGGAGTTCCGCGAACTCGCGCGCGAGTTGTGGAAACGGATGTCAGGACGCGACTTGGCGCAGCGCACCGCCGTCAAGCCGACGTCCCAGCGCGCCAAGCCGATGCCCGCGCCCGCACCCCCCCCCTCGACCGCCGTCCGGGAGCAGGCCGCTGGAGCGGATCGCGCTTGACGCCAACGCGGGCCTGCCGGTCCGCGCCGAGGCACTGGAGGCGTGGCTGCGCGCGGAGCGCGAGTCGCCGGCGAATCCCGCGTCGCCGCATCGCAGCGGCCGGCGCGCGCAGGCGGTGCTCGAGGACGCGCGCGATCGCGTCGCAGCGGCTCTGCGCTGCACGGCGCGCGAGGTGGTTTTCACGAGCGGCGCCACCGAAGCGAACAACCTCGCGCTGTTCGGCACGGCGCGCGCGCTGCGCCGCATGCACGGCGCGCTGCCGCGCCTGATCGCCAGCGCCGCCGAGCATCCGGCGGTGCTTGCACCGCTGCGCTTGCTGCAGAACGAGGGCTTCCCGCTGCGTCTGGTCCCGGTGGATGCCTGCGCGCGCGCCGACACCGCAGCAATGGAGGAGGAGGCGCGCGGCGCAGCGGCGGCGCTGGTCGCGCTGCAGTGGGCGAACAACGAGACCGGCGCGGTGCAGGACGTGGCGCGCGCCGGCGCACTCGCAGGCACTGGCGCGCACGTACACATGGACGCGGTGCAGGGCTTCGGCAAGTTGCCGTGGAGCGACGCGCTGGAGTCCGCAGGCACCTTCACGGTCAGCGGGCATAAGATCGGCGCACCGAAGGGGATCGGTGCGCTGCGCGTCGCCGACGGCGTGGCCCTCGATCCGATCCTCGTCGGCGGCGGCCAGCAGCGCGGGCGCCGCGCCGGCACGGAGCCGCCAGCGCTTGCCTCCGCCTTCGCGTGCGCGCTGGAACTGGCGCTCGCCGAGCAGCCGGCGTTCGCGGCGCGTGCGCGCGCTCATTGTGAACTATTTCTGGCCGCGGTGCGTGCAAGCGGCTTGCGCTTCTCCGCCAATCAACCGGCAGAGGAGGGCTCACGCCTGCCGAACACCCTGTCGCTGACCTTGCACGGCGTGGATGGCCGCGCGCTGCTGCCCGCGTGCGACGCGGAAGGACTCGACCTCGCAAGCGGCGCGGCCTGCTCCAGCGGCGCCGCCTTGCCCTCGGCGGTGCTGCTGGCCTGCGGACTGCCGGAGTCTCTGGCGCGCGCGACCGTGCGTGTGAGTCTCGGCCCGAGCCTCGCCGCGGCGGCCGTACGCGAGGCGGCAGAGAGATTCGTGCGCGCAGCACGCCGCCTCTACGAAGTCGCTGATCGGTAAATCCCCGCTTCTCAAGGTCTTCGGATGGATGTTGAAAACTTCTTCACGGCGCGGTGAGGTCCACGCGTAGAGTATCTTCACTTGGCTGAAGGCTCCCCTAAGACCTTACGCAATAAGCACTTACGATAGGACACTCCCCCCGTCCATGCCCCCCTTCGCAGAGACCTCGAGCACCCTTGAAACGGCCTGGGCCGCGGTCCTGGCCCGAGTGGAAAAGGAGCGTGGCGCGAGCGAACTCGACGCCTGGCTGCGCGGATCGCGGCTGACCGAATGCGCCGGCGGCGTTGCCACCGTCGAGGTTCCAACCCCCCTGCATCAGGACCGCATGCAGTCCTATGTCCCGTATCTGAAGGACGTTCTGGGCGTTCGGGACTGCCGAATCCGGGTCATGGATCTCGACGTCGAGGCCGCGCTGTTCTCGCCGGAGTTCGTGCTCCGGCCGCCGCTCGCCGAGTCCGTCTCGGCGCGTCCCGCCGCGCAGGCTGCCCCGGCCCCGGGTGCTCCGGCCGCGCGCGCGCTGCGCCCGCCCGAGCCACTGCACCTCCACCCGGACTACACCTTCGCCGCCTACGTGATCGGGCCCTGCAACCGCTTCGCTCACGCGGCCTCGGTGGCGGTGAGCGAGCACCCGGCAGCGGCCTTCAACCCGCTCTTCCTGCACGGCTCGGTCGGGCTCGGCAAGACGCACCTGATGCAGGCGATCGCGCACGGACTGCGCGTCGGCGAGCCGGGCACCAAGATCGTCTATCTGTCCTGCGAGCAGTTCACCAACCATTTCATTCTCGCGCTGCGCCAGGGCTCCTTCGATTCTTTCCGCGACTACTACCGCCAGGCCGACGTGCTGATCGTGGACGACGTGCACCTGCTCGCCAACAAGCAGCGCACGCAGGAAGAATTCTTTCACACTTTCAACGCACTGCACGTCGCGGGCAAGCAAATCGTACTTTCGAGCGACGCGCCGCCGCAGGAGATTCCTAGCCTCCAGGACCGCCTGGTCAGCAGGTTCAAATGGGGGCTCGTCGCGGAGATCGAGAAGCCGTGCTTCGAGACGCGCGTGGCGATCCTGATGCGCAAGGCGGACCGGATGGGTCTGGAACTGCCGGACAACGTTGCGCGCTTCATGGCCGAGCACGTGCAGAACAACGTGCGTGAACTCGAGGGAGGACTGGTCAATCTCAAGGCACTGGCGGCGCTGGACGGCCAGCCGGTGAGCCTGCGCCTCGCGCAGCGCGCGCTGCAGCCCGCCACCGCGGGGCGGCGCGCCGTGCGCATGGAAGACGTGCTCGACGCGGTCGTCGCGCAACTCGGCGTGAAACTCGCCGACCTGCAGTCGAAGCGGCGCTCGCAGTCCATCGTGCTGCCGCGGCAGGTCGCGATGTTCCTGGCCCGGAAACTGACTCCGATGTCCCTGGAGGAGATCGGCGGCTACTTCGGCGGACGCGACCACAGCACCGTGATCTACGCGCTGCAGAAGGTCGAGGGGCGCCTGCGCGTGGACGGCGAGTTCGCGCGCCGCGTGGCGGATGTCGAGCGCCTGGCGCGCGCGGCCGGTGCCCCGCGCGCTTGAGAGCCGGTGGAGAACCGGGCAGCCAGGGTGCATTGACCGGCCCGTTATCCACAGCCGTCCACAGGCCCGCAATGGTCTCCGGAGCGGTGTTGACCAGGGCTCGATTTTCCCACATTTTCTCCACGGAAATCCCGCTCCTTCCCGACTCCGTCCCTGCGAGCGTAAACCCTTCCAGCGCCAGGATTTCCGCGGATTGTTTTGGCTTTCTCCGCAGCCCCGTGGCGCCTATACTATGATGACGAATTCCTTCCTTCTAGAATTCCTCAAAGAAGGCATCGGAACGATCCCCATGGAGGTCACGTCGGCATGAGATTCCTCATCGACCGGATCGCTTTCCGCGACGCCCTGCAGCGCGTGGAAATGGCGATTGATCGCAAGCCCACGAATCCGCTCTACGGCGGAGTTCTGATCGAGGCTCACAACCACGGCGTCATCCTGACGACCAACGATCTCGACATGTCCGTGCGCTACCGCGTGGACATGGTGCAGGTCGAGCAGCCCGGTTGGGCGGTGATTCCAGGCCAGGAACTCGTGGACATCGTGCGCGACGTCGAGGCGGAAACGGTCACGATGGATCTGAAGGAGGGAGGCCAGTGCGAAGTCACGGCAGGTCAGGACCGCTGCATGCTCGTGACGCTCGAGTCGAGCGCGACCGCCGGCGCCAAGACGAATGTCAAGGGCGAGCGCGGCTTCGTGTCGGCGCCCGTGCTGGACAAGGAGCCGGACCTCGTGCTGACGAAGCAGGATTTCCTGCTGATGGTTCAGTCCACGCGCTTCGCGACGTCGCGCGTGCAGGACACGCGTTTCGCGACCGAGGGCGTGCTCGTGGAGTTGCGCGACGGCGAGGTGACGCTGGTCGGCACGGACGGCCGGCGCCTCGCCTGCATCCGGCGGCCCGCGTCGGGCGGCGCTGCGAAGAAGCAGCGCGTCGTGCTGCTGCCCAAGGTGCTCGATCAGATCGTTCGCTACGGCCAGGACGAGAACTCCGACGAGATCCACCTGTGGTTCCTCGGCAACCAGGTGGGTTTCCGCATCGGCAGCCTGGAATCCTTCGGGCGCGTGCTGGCGGGCGAGTTCCCGAACTACGACAACGTGATCCCCAAGGGCGGCAAGCACGTGGTGCGCGCGCACCGCGACGCGTTCGCGCGCAAACTGCGCCTTGCCAGCCACCTGACACAGGATTCCGCGGCGGTGGTGCGGATCGCGGTGACGCCGAACAACCTCGAGGTCGCGGCAGAGCACGAGGGCCGCGGGCGCGCCTCGGCGAACTTCGAGGTGGACTATGTCGGCGAGGGCCTGAAGGCCGCCTTCAACCCGAACTACCTGCTCGACGGCCTCAAGGCCGCGCACTCGGAGCAGATCGAGTTGCAACTCGACGAATCCACGCGGCCGGCGAAGTTCGTGCTCGGCGAGAACTTCAGTTACGTGGTGATGCCGTTGAGCATGCTCACCTGATGCCGGTACGCGCGCGCCGCTCGACGCCGGTCCCGCTCGGGGATCTTGTCAACCGCGCCTTCCACCGCCAGGGGTGGTCGCGCGCGGCGTCGCACGCGCCGGTGTTCGAGACCTGGGAGCGCCTCCTGCCGCCCGACTGGCGCGCGCGCTGCCGGGCGGTTTCCTTCCGCGCCGGAAAACTGACCGTCGCGGTGGATTCCTCGCCGCTGCTCGAGGACCTGAAGGCTTTCCGCGCGCACGAACTGCTGCGCGTCCTCAACGAAGCGCTGCGCATCAGCGGCCGGCTTCCGCTCGTGCAAGTGCGCGCGCTCGATTTCAGGCGCTCCTGAAGCATGAGCACCAAGACGCAACCCGCCGCCGCCTACGACTCTTCCGCGATCCAGTTCCTCAAGGATCTGGAGGGCGTACGCAAGCGTCCCGCGATGTACATCGGGGACACGTCCTTCAACGGCTTCCACCACCTGCTGTGGGAGATCGTGGACAATTCGGTGGACGAGGCACTGGCGGGCCACGCGACCGAGGTTTACGTGACGCTGAACCGCGACGGCTCGGCGACGGTGGTTGACGACGGCCGCGGCATCCCGGTGGACGTCCACCCGGTCGAGAAGATGCCGTCGGTGGAACTTGTGATGACCAAACTCCACGCGGGCGGCAAGTTCGACGGCAAGGCGTACAGCGTGTCGGGCGGCCTGCACGGCGTCGGTGCGGCGGTGGTGAACGCGCTGTCCGAGAAGATGACCGTCGAGGTGTTCAAGGACGGCAAGCACTACAAGATCGGGTTCTCGCGCGGTCTCCGGACAGAGGAACTGATGGTCGTCGGCGCCGTGGACCGGCGCGGCACGCGCGTGACCTTCCGGCCGGATCGCACGATGTTCCAGCACGACGGCTTCGAATTCGACGTCGTGCGCACGCGGCTGCGCGAACTCGCCTACCTGATGGGCACCAGCGGCCTGAAACTGGTGCTCGAGGAGGAGGCGAGCGGCCGGAAGGAAATCTTTCACTATCCGGAGGGCCTGGTGGCCTTCATCCGCGACCTCACCGAGGGTCGCGAGCCGCTGTCGCAGATCATCCACTTCCAGAAGGACGTGATCGAGGGGCCGAAGACCTTCACGGTCGAGGTCGCTCTGCGCTACACCGACGACTGGAACGAGGGGGTTTACACCTTTGCCAACAACATCCGCACGGCGGACGGCGGCACGCACCTGTCGGGATTCCGCTCGGCGCTGACGCGCACGCTGAACCAGTTCCTCAAGGAGACGGATTTTCTCAAGAAGGACGAGGACCCGCCGACCGGCGAGGACTACAAGGCCGGTCTGTACGCGGTGGTCTCGCTCAAGATTCCGGATCCGCAGTTCGAGGGCCAGACCAAGGGCAAACTGGGCTCGCGCGAGGCCGAGACGATCGTCGCGGGCGTGATGAACCTGTGCCTCGGCGATTTCCTCGAGCAGCACAAGGACCAGCGCACCGCGATCCTGCGCAAGGCGCTGCTGGCGCGCGACGCGCGCGAGGCGGCGCGCAAGCAGCGCGATCTGGTGCGGCGCAAGGGCGCGCTTTCGTCCGGCTCGCTTCCCGGGAAACTCGCCGACTGCCAGTCGAAGGACCGCGACGAGACCGAGTTGTACATCGTCGAGGGCGATTCGGCCGGCGGCTCGGCCAAGACCGGCCGTGACCGGCGTTTCCAGGCGATCCTGCCGCTGAAGGGCAAGATCCTGAACGTCGAGAAGAACACCGCGAACCGCGTGCTTGCCAACCAGGAACTGCAGACGATGATCCAGGCGATCGGCGCCGGCATCGCGGAGGACTTCGACCCCGAGAAGTCGCGTTACGGCAAGATCATCATCATGACCGACGCGGACGTGGACGGCTCCCACATCCGCACGCTGATCCTGACTTTCTTGTTCCGCCAGATGAAGTCGCTGATCGAGGTGAACCGCGTGTACGTCGCGTGCCCGCCGCTCTACCGCGTGCAGAAGAAGGGCGCGAAGGAATACCGCTACATCCACGACGAGGACCAGTTGCGCGCGGCGCTCACCGACGCGGTGACGGCGCATTCGCGGCTGCACCTGCCCGACGGCAAGTCGGTCGAAGGCGACCTGCTGCGAGTGGTGCTGGGACAACTGCAGCGGCTCGATCGCGCGGTGTCCGGCATGCGAATCGAGCGGCGCGGCGCGAACGCGGGCGAGTTCCTCGCCCACGTGGACGAGCGCGGCGAACTGCCGCTCGCGGTCGCGGTCGAGCCCGTGGGGCACAAGCGTGCGTTCTTCTGGACGCACGCGGACCTCGAGCGGCATCTGGCTGGCGTCGGCCGTCGCCCGGTGTGGCAGGACGGGCAGGAAAGCGGGGTCGCGCGCGAGAGCGCGGAGGTGTGGGTGTTCCATCTGCACGAGCGCGCGATGGCGCAGGCCGCGCTGATTGCGCTGCGTGCGCAGGGTTTCCCGGTGCTGACCGGCGCGAACGGGAACGGCGGCGCGCAGGTGTATCGCGTCGAGAGCGGCAAGGAGGAGCGCGTGGCGGCGAGCGCGCTAGAACTCGTGCAGGTCTTCCGCGACATTGCGATGAAGCAGGTGGACGTGCAGCGCTACAAGGGCCTCGGCGAGATGAACCCGGATCAATTGTGGGAGTCCACGATGGACCCGGCGCGGCGCAAGTTGAAGCGCATCCGGCTCGAGGACGTCTTCGAGGCCGACCGCACCTTTGCGATGCTGATGGGCGACGAGACCGAGCCGCGGCGGCTGTACATCGAGCAGCACGCGCACGAGGTCGAGAATCTCGACGTTTGAGGATTGTGGTGGTTGAGTAGTCTGCGTGCGCGGGGCGCGGGCTCGCCGCCGCGCTCCACGGTCACGCCGCGGAGCGCGGCGCGACCGAAGTCGCGCGGACGGCGACCCACGCCCCGCGCACGCATCCCATCAGCATCGGCAGGAGCGCACGTCGGATTCTCTTTGTGCCGGCGTTGGATAAGAGTCGTGTTGCAGGAACATGCAGGCCTCCACCTTCATTCGCATACTCTCCGGATCCCCGATTCGGGATCCCCGTGCGCAGACCGAGGTCCTCAGATTCCTCGATGGTGCCTGGATCTTGGAAGAAATCGAATGCGAACTTTTCACCGATGCTCTGGGAGACAATCAGCACGGTAGGGATCGCCTTCCGCGGCCCCTGATCGCCAAGCGTGGCCTTTGTCAGACGCTGGTGGACAGTAACCCCTGACGCGGCCATTCGTCTGCTTGTTGTTTCTTGCGACTCTAGACCTAGCCACCCGTGACCGATACTATGATCGCATAAGCGTAGGCCCGCTCCTCGTTACCCATCCAAGAGTGCGCAAGCACCACGGGGAGCCTGGGCCGTTTTCTATTTGTGGACACGATACGCTTCGCCGTTCTGATTGACGGCGGCTACGCCTACAAACTCTTGCGTAAGCGGCTGATGCGCGAGCCGGAGGCCGTGGACATCGCTGGCCTTACTACAGCCGCCAGCCGGCAAGCCGATCTTCCGAGTAAAGAGTTGCTCCGCGCCTACTACTACGACGCGGCGCCAGCGACGGGAACAGTCAAGAACCCCGTATCCGGCGAGAGTACCATTCTTGGTGAAACAGAAGTCTTCAGACGGATGTCACGATTCCATCAGGAAATCGAGAATCTCCCTGACTTTTCCGTTCGCAGAGGAGAAACGCGCGTTCGCGGGATGACCCTTCGTGAAGCAGCGATTCGTCAGCCTGCCTTCATCACCGGTGCTGATGGCCGGTCATCGCGCGACTTGATAGACAAGGAACGCGGCGCCGTAGGCCAGCGCGGTCATGTACAGCAGCATGAAGATCGGCCAGCGCCAGCCGCCGGTTTCGCGGCGGGCGGCGGCGACAGTGGAGAGGCAGAGGAGGGCGTAGACGTAGAAGGCGAGCAGCGAGAAGGCGCTCGCCTGCGTCATGCGCGGTACGCCGGTCGCGGGGTCGGGCGCGCGCAGCGTGGCGGCCAGACCGGCGTAGTTTTCGTCGTCGGGGTGCGCGTAGATCTGCGCCATCGTGCTGATCATCAGTTCGCGCGCCGCGAAGGAGCCGATCAGGCCGACGTTGACTTTCCAGTCGAAGCCGAGCGGCGCGGTCGCGGGTTCCATCGCGCGGCCGACGTCGGCGGCGAAGGAGCCTTCCAGCCGCGCCTGCCGCGCCTCGGTCGGCGTCGCGCCCGGCGGCGGCTCGCCGCGCGGAAAATTGAGGAAGAACCACAGCACGATCGAGCCGATCAGGATCACGCTGCCGGCGTCCTTGAGGAACACGCGCACGCGGCTCCAGGTCTGCATCAGCACCGATTTCAGCGAGGGCCAGCGGTAAGGCGGCAGTTCCAGGTAGAAGGGCAGGCTCGCGCCGCGCAGCACGCCGCGCTTGAACAGCGCGGCGATCAGCACCGCGCTGACGCCGCCGAGCAGGTAGAGCCCGAACAGGGTCAACCCCTGCAGCGTGAACCAGCCGACCACCGGCGTCGCCGGCACGAAGGCTGCGATCAGCACCGCGTACACCGGCAGGCGCGCGCTGCAGGTCGTGACTGGCGCGACCAGGATCGTCGCGAGGCGGTCGCGCGGGCCGGGGATCGAGCGCGTCGCGAGGATTCCGGGCACCGCGCACGCGTACGAGGAGAGCAGCGCGATGAAGCAGCGGCCTTCGAGGCCGGCCCAGCCCATCACGCGGTCCACCACGAACGCCGCGCGCGCGAGGTAGCCGCTGGCCTCGAAGAAGTGGATCATCGCGAAGAGCAGCGCGATCTGCGGCACGAAGACGAGGACCGCGCCGACACCGCGCACCACGCCGTCGGCGAGCAGTTCGGCGGCGATGCCGCCTTGCGGCCACGCGGCGAGCAGACGGTCGGCGAGACCCTCCATCGTCGCGCCGAAGAAATCCATCGCGGGCTGCGCCCAGGAGAAAATCGCCTGGAAGAACGCGGCGATGAACGCGAAGAAGATCAGCAGGCCGAACACCGGGTGCAGCAGCACTCGGTCCAGGCGGCGCGTCGCCTCGCTGGGACCGGGCGCGCGGCGCTGGCCGGCCGCGAGGACCTGGTCGGCCCAGGTAAAGCGCGCGGCGAGGCCGGCATCGGGGGGGGGTAGCGGCAGCGCGCCGCTGGCGCGTGCGGCTTCAGCCCAGGCGGCGGGCTCGGGCAGCACCGCGCGCAGGTCGTCGAGGCCGAGCCCGCGGTTGCCGACCACGCCGACCACCGGGACGCCGAGCAGGCGCCGCAGGCGGAACAGATCGAGATCCCCCCCCCTCGCCTTGAGTTCGTCCACCATCGTCAGCACCAGCGCGACCGGCATGCCCAGCGCCAGCACTTCCGCGAACATCGGCAGCGAGCGCGGCAGCGTGGTCGCGTCGGCGATGAACAGCAGGCCGTCGGGCCGCGGCTCGCCCGGCAACTCGCCGCGCAGCACGCGCACCGCGACCGCTTCGTCTTCGCTGATCGCGTCGAGCGAGTACAGGCCGGGCAGGTCGCTGATCCACACCGCCCGCGGGCCGGGAACGCGGAGCGCGCGCCCCGCGCGGCGGTCCACCGTCACGCCGGGATAGTTGCCGGTCTTCGCGCGCATCCCGGTCAGCGCGTTGAAGAGGGTGGTCTTGCCGCTGTTGGGTGCGCCGACGAGCGCGAGGTGCAGCAGGTCGCTCATGCGAGCGGCTCGACCACGATGCGCAGCGCCTCGCGCGGCCGCAGGCAGAGCATCGCGCCGCGCGCCCACACGATGAGCGGGCCGGAGAAGGGGGCCTGCCGCTCGAAGCGCACCTCCGTGCCGGGCGTGAATCCAAGCGCGAACAGGCGCTCCGCCGCCAGATCGTGGCCCTCGACCCGCACCACCCGCGCCGCCCGCAGGCGGGGCAGGTCAGCGAGGGTCAGCGGGGCGACGGAGTGCGGCTCTTGTTGAGACAACTTCTCAATTGTAGCGCGGCGGGAGGCTGTGGGAGGGCTCGCATTCCTACCATGGCCGGCCCGATGGCCGAACCCCGCTCCTCGAAGCAGGCCGCCGGCGAGGCCGCCGCCCGCCTGGTGAAGAACGGCATGAAACTGGGCCTTGGCACCGGCTCGACGGTGGAGTTTTTTCTGCAGGCGCTGGCCGCGCGCATCCAGAGGGAGGGGCTGCAGGTGGTCGGCGTGCCGACCAGCAAGGCCACCGGCGACCGTGCCGAGGCCCTCGGCGTGCCGCTCACCGATCTCGAACGCACGCCCGAACTGGATCTGGTAGTGGACGGCGCCGACGAGGTGGACGGCGAGTTCCGGCTGATCAAAGGCGGCGGCGGCGCGCTCTTGCGCGAGAAGATCGTCGCCGCAGCCGGCAAGAAGGTAGTGATCATCGTCGGCGCGGGCAAGTGCGTCGCGCGCCTCGGAACTTCCTTCATGCTGCCAGTCGAGGTGACGCCATTCGGCCACGGCGCGACGCGGGGCAGGATTGAGCGGGAAGGCCACTGCACCGCCTTCCTGCGCACGGCCGCCGACGGGCAGCCGTTCCGCACCGACAACGGCAACCTGATCTTCGATTGTAGATTTGACAAAGGCATCGGCAATCCGGTGACGCTGCATCGCAAACTCTCGGAGATTCCCGGCGTGGTCGAGATCGGGCTGTTCCTCGACCTCTGCCACGTCGTCGTCGAGGGCCGCGACGACGGCACCGTGAAGATACTGGAACGCCCGCGCGCCTGAATCACGATGGACGCCTGGAAGGATATGTACGGACTGGATCCGGCCGCCCTGGAGCGCCGGCTGATTTCTCACGTCGGGATGGACACCTGGCCGCCCGTGCACGATGCGCTGGCGATGGCCGGCGAGAGGCACGCGGGCCAGCAGCGCAAGGGCGGCGGTGAGCCCTGCGTTGCGCACGCGATCCGCACCGCGCTGATTCTGCGCGAGGTCGCGGAGCAGAAGCACCCCGCGCTGCTGTGCGCGGCGCTGCTGCACGACGTCGTCGAGGACACGCAGACGACTCTCGACGAGATCGAAGACCGGTTTGGCTCGCAGGTCGGCGACCTTGTACGCGCGCTGACCTACCCGCCGTTGCGCGCAGGCGAAACGCGCTCGCAGCGCAACCTGCGATATTTCGAGCACCTGCGCTGGGAGGGCCGCGACGCGCAGATCGCGAAGTCCGCCGACCGGCTCGACAACGTGCTGACCATGCACGGAGCCTTCGACCCCGAACACGCGCGCGAGTACCTGCGCGAGTCGCGCGAGGCCGTGCTGCCGCTGACGCTGGCCTGCAACACGGCGCTCTACCACGCGCTGCAGTGCGCGGTGGAGGAGGAGGAACGCCGAATGGGAGCGGCCGGATAGGACGGCGCAGCGCTATTCTCTTCCCACTTTCCCCGGAAACCCCCGTCCGCCGTGAAGGAGCAACTCGATCAAGCCGCCGAACTCGACCGCCGCCTGGAACAGATCCGGCGGCGTCTTTGACTATTCTTCCAAGAAGAAGCGCAAGGAGGAACTCGAGGCGGCGATGACTGCGGAAGGCTTTTGGGACAAGCCGGATGCCGCGCGCAAGGTCATCGGCGAACTCAAGCAGTTGAAGGCCGACGTGGACCCGGTGGAGGCCACGGAGAGCGCGCTGGACGACGTGCGCACGCTGGCGGAACTCGGCGCGGAAGCGGGCGCGGAGGAAGTGGTCGGCGACATGCGCGCGGCGCTGGCGACCGCCGAGAAACTGCTGCGCGAACTGGATTTCAGCCTGATGCTCGGCGGCGAGCACGACCACCGCTGTGCCTTCCTGACCATCCAGACCGGCGCCGGCGGCCTCGACGCCGCCGACTTCGGCGAGATGCTGATCCGCATGTATCTGAAGTGGGGCGAGCGGCGCGGTTACAAGGTCGAAACCCTCGAACTCAACTACAGCGACGAGGGCGGACTGCGCTCGGGCACGCTGGAGGTGCGCGGGCCTCACGCCTACGGCTACCTGAAGGCCGAGCGCGGCGTGCATCGGCTGGTGCGCATCTCGCCCTACGACGCGCAGAACCGTCGCCAGACTTCCTTCGTCGCGGTCGAGGTGACGCCGGAATTCGACGACGAGGCGCCGATCGAGATTCGGTCGGACGATCTCGTGGTCAGCACCTTCCGCGCGGGCGGCGCCGGCGGGCAGCACGTCAACAAGACAGAGTCCGCGATCCGCATCGTGCACACGCCCAGCGGGATGGTCGTCCAGTGCCAGAACGAGCGCTCGCAGCACCAGAACCGCGCCACCGCGATGAAGGTGCTGATGGCGAAATTGTACGAGTTGCGCGAGCGCGATCGCGACGACGAGTTGCGGCAACTCTACGGCACTAAAGGCGAGATTTCCTGGGGGCACCAGATCCGCTCGTACACGATCAATCCCTACCAACTGGTGAAGGATCACCGCACGGGCCACGAAACCGGAAACACCCAGGCCGTGTTCGACGGCGAGATAGATGGATTCATCGAAGATTACCTGCGCTCGCGCAGCGCGAAGTGAGGCCATGGACCGCGTCCCGGTCAAACGCGCGCTGATCTCGGTGTACTACAAGGACGGCGTGGTCGAACTGGGCCGCGTGCTGGCGGCGGCGGGCGCCGAGATCCTGTCAACCGGCGGCACGCTGAAGACGCTGCACGAGGCAGGAGTGAAGGCAGTCGAGGTCGCGGAATGGACCGGTTTCCCGGAGATGCTGGACGGGCGCGTCAAGACGCTGCACCCGAAGATCCACGGCGGGCTGCTGGGGCGGCGCGACGACCCGCGGCACCTCGCGGCGATGCAGGAACACGGGATCGGCGCGATTGATCTGGTGGTGGTGAACCTTTACCCCTTCGAGGAAACGGCGGCGTCGGGTGCGGCGAGGGCGGAGATTGTCGAGAAGGTGGACATCGGCGGGCCGTCCATGCTGCGTTCGGCCGCCAAGAACCACGACTTCGTGGCGGTGGTCTGCGATCCGGCCGATTACGCGGCGGTCGCGGAGGAGGTCCGCGGCGGCGGCACCACTCTGGCGACGCGGCGGCGCCTCGCCGCGAAGGCGTTCGCGCGCAGCAGCGCCTACGACGCCGCGATCGCGCGCTGGATGGCCGAGGACAGCGGCGTCGGCGCTTTGCGCTATGGCGAGAATCCGCACCAGAAGGCGGCGATCGTCGCCGACGTGCCGGCGCGCGGGTTGGGAGCGGCGCGCGTGCTCGCGGGCGGCAAGGAGTTGTCGTACAACAACTGGCTCGACCTCGACGGTGCGGTCGGATGTGCGCACGATCTGCCGGCGCCGGCGGCGGTGGTGGTCAAGCACACGAATCCCTGCGGCGCGGCGCTCGGCCGCGACGCCGCCGAGGCGCTGGCGTGCGCCTGGGACGGCGACCCGGTATCTGCCTTCGGCGCAGTGATCGCGCTGAACGTGCGCTTCACGCGCGCCGCCGCGGAAGTGTTGGCGGCGCCGAATCATTTCGTCGAGGCGATCGCCGCGCCGGCCTTCGACGCCGACGCGGTCGCGCTGCTGCGCAACGGCCCGAAATGGGGCAAGAATCTGCGGCTGGTGGAAGTGCCGGAACTGGGCGACGGCCGCCCGCGCGCGCAGTCCGAGGCGCGCCGCGTGTGGGGCGCGACGCTGGTGCAGGGCAGCGACGACGCGAGCGGATACACGGAGGAGATGAAGGTTGTCGGCAAGGTTTCGCTCCCGGTCGGACGCGAGGCGGACCTACGCCTCGCGCAGACGCTGGCGAAGCACCTGAAGTCGAACGCCGTGTGCCTGGTGCAGGACGGCATGCTGGTCGGCGCGGGCGCGGGCCAGATGAGCCGCGTGGACTCCTGCCGGATCGCGGTCGAGAAAGCCGACGCGCGCGCGGGGGGGGCGGTGGCCGGCAGCGACGCCTTCTTCCCTTTCCCGGACGGACCCGAAGCGCTCGCCGCAGCCGGAGTGGTGGCGATCATCCAGCCCGGCGGCTCGGTCAAGGACGCCGAGGTGACCGCCGCCTGCGACGCGCGCGGTGTGTGTATGGTGCACACTGGTGTCCGACACTTCCGCCACTAGGCAGGATTCCCCCTGGCTGCCGGCGCTGCTCGCGGCGGCCCTCCTGATCTACGGACCCCTGCTCTGGCCCGTTGTCGCCGGGCGGCTCGGCGACATGGCGGCGACGTACTGGAAAATGTTTCCCATCATTCCCGGCGCGCTCGCCGGTGCGTTCATTCCGGAGATCTCCGACCGGTCGGAGACGGTGGTCTCCGGGCTCGCGACGGGCGCGATATTCCTGCTCGTCGCGCAAGGCTGGCGCGTCTTCAACCGCAAGGGGCGAATCGTGCTCGCCTTGCTGTGCGTGGCAGGATTCAGCCTGCACGCTTATGGATGAACGCCTTGCGCGCGTGAGGCAGGCACCGCCGCCGCAGCCAGACCAGCGCCAGAGCGACGGCGGTAAAGATGTGGGTGAAGAGGGAGGCCACTGCGCGCGGAACTTATGGCAGTCTCGGCAGGCGGATCACGAGGTTCATCGTGCCAGGGGTAACGTTCTCCACGGTCACCGTCAGGCTTCCGTCCACCGGAGTTCCCGCGTACACGACGAAGGGAGGAAAGGCTGCAATCGTGACGTTGCGGTCATCCGACACCCAGAGAGTGAAGCGACCGTCACGGCCGCTGTTGCACGCGTTATGGGTGGGCTCGCTGGTCCAGACTTGAACGGTCGCGCCCTGCAGGGGCTGATCATCCGGTCCGAATACGACGCCTGAGATCTCCAAGGCATCCGGAAGAACCAGCCGAAGTCCGGAATCACCCGCCATCACGTCATTCACGAGCAACTCCCCGTAGTGTCTGATGGAGAAGCCGCCATCGGCCAAGAGCAGATAGGAGCCGGCGTCGAGTCCTACCAGCAAGAATGAGCCATCCGGCTGCGTAAGGTTGTACGTGATGCGCGAGGCCTCTCCGGAATGATGCACCGAAACGCTCGCTTCCGGCACAGGCTGTCCATCGCGATTCACCACCATCCCCGCAATGGTGAGACCGACGTCCAACACAAGCTTTAGATCAGTGACGGACTCCCCCTTGTAGAGCAGTTCGATCTCGGATTCGGCGCGGCGCGCATAACCTTTCCGGCCTGCCGACAGGTAGTACTGCCCCGTCGGCAAACTTGCGAAGGCGAAGCGCCCACGGGCATCAGTCCTGGCGCTTAGGTTGTCAAAGCCGAGGCCACCGCGATCCATGTATCCCTCGCCGCCTGCCAGAGACGGACCGAGTGCGTCGCGGCTCCAGGGCTCGCCGCTCAAACTAACGAACAAGTTCGGCTGCGGGTTGCCGTTCGTGTCCACAACCACCCCGGCCAACGCGCATGCCGGCTCCACGACCAGGTCGCCGAGCCTGATCTCGCGGGCCCCCCACTCACTGGCAGGGAAGTCGAAGATCCCGACGGCATGTCCTTCGGCGGCGATGAGAAGCGTGTGGCGCAGATCCACACGCAGGCTGGTCAAGGTGAAGAGTCCTGCCTCATCGGTTTGAGTTAGGCGACGATCCGTTTGCCAACTGTCGAATGCATTCTTCTGAGATGCTGCGACAATCCTTGCGCCGGAGACGGGCACGCCATTCTGATCCACCACGCGGCCGAGCGCCGTCCGCCCTCGCAGCAGGCCGAAGTCCTGCTCCAAGCCTTCAGCCGGGACGTCGCGCAGAGGGAAGTCGTACTTGCCGTAACCCACGGCGCGTATGAAGACCGAATCGCTGTAGCCGACGGGAACGCCGGTCAGCAGATACCGCCCGTCGGCATCGGTGCGTGCCGGATGACTGGCCAAGCGCAAGCCGACTTCCGCACCAGGAATGGGTAGATGCGTATCGCCGTCGGTCACACGACCGCGAAGGGTTGCCCCACGATCGAGAGTCACATCTGCGCGGGCCTGCTCACCCTCAACGATCGTCAACTCCGTCCCGTAGCGCCTCGCATATCCGGCCAGGTCGAAGCGCAGATCGAAATAGTTGGGAGGCAGGTTCTCAAAGCGGAATTCGCCGTCTGCTCCGGATAGAGCGTAGAGCCGTTCGTCGCCGCGTGACTGTGTGGTTCCCTGCGTCGCCATCACTTCCACGCCCGCGAGAGGCATGCCGTCTCCCGCATCCGTGACAAGGCCGGAGATGGACGCCGCGCGCCCCAGGACGATGCGCAGATCCTCACCGGCATAGAGGCTGTGCAGGCGTATGCGAGCGAAGCCACTCTGGATCGCCACGAGGTCGTAAACGATGCGGGGTTCCAAGCGCAGGCTGAAGCGGCCGGCTGCATCGCTTACCGTTTGAGCGGCGAGGCTCTCGATGCTCTTGTAGACCTCTGACAAACCGGCGATCTGACGATCCACTTGCAGCCAGGCGGTCAGCGTGGCGCCCGGAATGGGCACGTCGGCAGTATCCACCACGATGCCGCGCAGTTCGTCCTCGGGATCGTGAGGGACCTCGGCGATGAATTTCTCCCGCACGACGCCGGCTTGATCCGCAAGAGGGCCAGAGCCGGTGCTCGCTCCTGCCGCTTCAGGCGACGCCAATTCAAGGCTGGCAGGAGGGGTCGGATCCGCTCCGCAGCGGATCAAGGCAAACGCGGCAAAGACCGCGGCTAGAAAGAGCGCCACCTGCCAGGCTTTCATGGGGGAGACACCAGTCTAAACCCCCGAATCCTCACGGTAACCGTTTACGAAGGGTCGGCGGCAATCATGAGAGACTGTGCAGTCGGATTGCGCTCTATTGTGAGATGCCTCTTCCGAGTTCGCCCAGTCCGATCCAACCTTCCAGGGTCTTTCGTTGGCGCGGCCGGATCGGCACTCTGGTCTTCGTTCCGCTCGCCCTCGTCGCGATATTGAGCGGCAGATACTGGCGCGAAGGTACCAGTCAGGACGACCTGCTGGACGAGATCGGCCTTGTGTTTCTTTTTGCCGGACTCGGGATGCGGACCTGGGCCACCCTCTTCATCGGCGGGCGGAAGAGCAGAACTCTGATCACCCAAGGACCCTACAGCCTGTGCCGGAACCCGCTCTACCTCGGCACCTTCCTGATCGGCATCGCCGTCGCCCTCTTTTTGCAGAGTCTCACCTTCGGCGCCGTACTGCTGGTCGCCGGACCTCTCCTCTATTTGCCGGTGATGAGGGAGGAGGAACGCGTATTGCGCCAGAATCACGGATCGAGTTACGACGAATACCGAAGTTCCGTGCCAATGTTCCTCCCGGTGCGGATGCACTCCACTCGACCGGCCGCTGAAGTTTCCGTGAGCATGCTCGGATTGCGGAATCACCTACGCAGATCAATGCTAACCCTGCTCTTGATTCCGATCGGGGAGACCGTGGCGCATCTTCAAGCCAGCGGAGCGCTTCCAGATCTTCTGCGGCTCCCCTGATCGGCCGCGACAAGCGCACAGGATCAGGGCGTGCATCACAGCGTTCCCAGCAGCGCAGCGACCTTATCCCGCACCAAGTCGCGCACCTGACGGAACTCCTCCGGCCCCATCTCACGAGGGTCGGGGATCTGCCACTCCTCGCGGCGGTGCGCGGGGACCTGCGGGCAGGCGTCGCCGCAACCCATCGTGACGACGGCGTCCCATGCTCCCGGCGGCAGGTCGGCGAGGGACTTCGAGCGGTGCCGCGTCAAGTCGTAGCCCAGTTCGGCCATTGACTCTACCGCACGCGGATTGACCTGCCCCGAGGGCCGCGAACCCGCGCTGTACGCCTCCACCTCCGCGCCGCCCAGCAGGCGCGCGAAGGCCTCCGCCATCTGGCTGCGGTTGCTGTTCTCGACGCACACGAACAGGAGTTTTTTCGCCACCGCCGCCAGTCTAGACTCGACGCGTGGCCGTCTCGGAACTGAAGTGCGAACTGTCCTGGTCCGCGAGCCGCGCCCGCGAATTCGAGCGCTGCCGCCGCGAGTATTGGTTCGCGCGCTACGCGTCGTGGGCGTGGTGGAAGGAGCATCCGCCCGGCCCGCACTGGCAGGCGGCGGTCCACGCGCGCCTCACGAGTCTGCCGGCCTTCGCCGGAGACTGCGTGCACCGTGCGATCGCGCGCTGGTTCGAGCGGCGGCGCGTCGGCACCACGATGACACCGGCGGAACTGTTCGAGGAGGCGGTGGCGCTGTTCCGCGAGGGCTGGCGCCAGTCGGCGGGTTGGGGTCCAACTTCACGGCCGAAGCGCGACACGACGCACCTGCTCGAGCACCACTACGCGCAGCCGCTGCCGAAGGAGCGCACCGACGCCACGCGCGAACTGCTCGAGCGCTGCACGCGGAACTTCACGGAGTCGCCGGCGATCGAGCCGGCGCGCGCCGCGCATCCCGACCGCTGGCGCGCTCTGGAGGAACTCGACTCCTATCCATTCCTCGGCACCAAGATCTACGCGGTGCCGGATTTCGCCTACCACGACGGCGAGACGCTGCACATCTGGGACTGGAAGACTGGCACGCCGCGCGAGGAGGACGAGTTCCAATTGCTGTCCTACGGGCTCTATGCCTGCGAGCGCTGGAGCCAGGAGCCCGAGCAGATCGCTCTCCACGCCGCCTACCTCGCGACCGGCGATGTCAAAACCACCGCGGTGACGGTGGACGACCTCTCCCGCACGCAGGACCGCGTTTCGGAGAGCCTGCGCGCAATGATGGAAGTGCACTACGATCCCGAGAGCGAGGCGCACGTCCCGGACAACTGGCCTGCCTCGCCCGAGACGAATAAATGCGGCGGCTGCCGCTTCCGCGGCCTGTGCGACGCCGCGATCGCGCCGCGATGATCCAGGCGATCCACGAGTTTTTCCAGGGCATGAGCCCCTGGCTGCGCGACAACACCTGGGCGGTGCGCCTGATCGTCGCGTTGCTGGTCGTCGTTCTCGCAATCCTGTCCGACCACGTTTTCAAGCGCTTGATCCTGCGCGCGCTGCACCTGGTCGCCCGCCGCACCGCCACGACCTTCGACGACGCGCTGATCCACCACCGCGTCTTCCACCGCCTCGCGCGGCTGGCGCCGGCAATCCTCGTCTATTCGGCCGCGCCGCTGGTGTTCCCGCAACCCGGCGAAGCGCAGTGGGTGGACTTGACACGCCGGTTCGCGCAGGTGTGGATGGTGATCGCGGTGATGCGCGCCGCGAGCGCGTGCCTCGACGCAGTCGTGACGGTTGCCAAGGAGCATCCGGCCACCAAGGACAAGCCGGTCCGCTCCTACACGCAGGTCGCGATGATCGTGCTCTGGATGGCATCTGCGATCATCGTGATCGCCGCGCTGCTCGGCACCTCGCCGTGGGGGATGCTCACCGGCCTCGGCGCGCTGACCGCGATCCTCCTGCTGGTCTTCAAGGACTCGATCCTCGGTTTCGTCGCGAGCATCCAGATCGCGAGCAACGACATGGTCCGCTGCGGCGACTGGATCGAGATGCCGCACAAGGAGGTGGACGGCGAGGTCGAGGAGATCACGCTGCACACGGTCTGGATCCGGAACTGGGACCGCACCCTCTCACTGGTGCCGACGCCGGCCTTCGTCACCGAGAGTTTTCGCAACTGGCGCGGCATGCAGGAGAGCCGCGCGCGCCGCATCAAGCGCGCCGTGGCGCTCGACCAGACCAGCGTGCGCTTCACGGGGGGGGGGGAAGAGCGCACCAACCTCGGCGATTTCCGCCTCTATCTGCTGGAATGGCTGCGGCGGCACCCGAAGATCCGCGCCGACCTTACGGTCGTGGTGCGGCAACTGCCGGCCTCGGTCGCCGGCGTGCCGATCGAAATCTACGCGTTCACGACCGACTTCGGCTTCGCCGCCTACGAAACCGTGGCCGCCGAGATCGTCGAGCACGCGCTTGCCAAGATCCCCGAGTTCGGATTGCGCGTCGCGCAGCAGGCCGTCGCAGCCGACCCGCGCGCCGCGGCACGCGCGTGAGCCCGCCCGACGCGTCCGGGGTGCATGCGGCGGCCGCGCGCATCGCCGGTCGCGTGCTGCGCACGCCGGTCGTCGCGAGCCGCACGCTCGACGAGATGCTCGGGCACGCGGTGCTCTTCAAGTGCGAGAACCTGCAGCGCGTCGGCGCGTTCAAGGCGCGCGGGGCGCTCAACACGCTGCTGTGGATGCGCGAGAGCGCCCGCCTGCCGCGGCGCGCTGTCGCGTACAGCAGCGGCAACCATGCGCAGGCGGTGGCATGGGCGGCGCGCGAACTCGGGATCGCGTCCCTGATCTTCATGCCGGAGAACTGCAGCGCGGTCAAGCGCGCGGCGACCGAGGCCTACGGCGCGCGCGTGGTGCTCCGCGCCCGGCGCGCGGAGATGGAGAGTGAAGCCGAGGCCGCCGGCGCGGAGCCGGGCAGCGCGCTGGTCCCTCCCTACGATCACGACGAGATCATTCACGGTCAGGGCACCGCTGCACTCGAGGCGCTCGCCGACCATCCCGAGGCCGAAGCGCTGTTCGCCCCGGTCGGCGGCGGCGGGCTGCTGTCCGGCACGACGCTTGTCGCGCGCGACGCGGCGCGGCTCGTGTTCGGCGGCGAACCGCTGCTTGCGAACGACGCGGCGCGCACGCTGCGCGAAGGCCGGCTCTTCCGCTGGCCTGACGCGCAGCCGACGATCGCCGACGGCGCGCGCACGCTGTCGCTGTCCGCGCGTACCTGGTCGGTGTTGAAGCAGGCGAACGGCATCTGCGAGATCCCCGAGGACGAGATCGCATACTGGACGCAGTGGCTCGTTCACCTGCTCAAGATGCAGATCGAGCCGACCGGCGCGCTCGGCATGGCCGCCGCTGCGCGCTGGCTCGCGCAGCAGCCCGCGCGCCCGCGACGCTGCGCGCTGGTCATACTTTCCGGCGGCAACGCGGACGGGGCCACGATGCGCCGCGTGTGGGAGCAGGACCACCTGGCGCGCCCGCCCGGCGGACCCCTGCCGCGGACTTGACGGGACCGGTAATGGGGGTGAAGATGATCTCTAGAGGTCCCCATGATCCTTGCCCGTGCATTCCTTCCCATCTTGCCGGCCGTACTCGGCGCGGCGGCGGCGGACGCCCAGACACAGGTCCTTGGTCCCTGGACGATCAGCGCTCCGGACAGCGCCGTCCTCGTCGCGGGCGGCGGACCGACCTGGGCGCTCGTCAACTTCGTGCCCGCCTTCGTCTCGGTGCAGGATGCCTTCACCGGGCTTCCGGTCCAGGCCGACGGTTACTACGACCTGCAGAACGGCACGATCGTCGAGGTGAACTTCGTGGGTGGGGTGACGAACCGGCCCGGGGAGGACATCCTGTTCGTCGCCAACCACCTCACAAGCGGAGTTGACACTGCCTTTCTTTCCTCCGAGTACGACGGCTTCAGTTTCCAGTGGGGACCGGTGTATGCTGGTTATTTCATCGAATACCGCGACCTGCGGTACTGGGAACCCGCCCTTGGAATCTGGATCCCGAGACAGTACGCGATCGGCGGCTACGCACTCGACATCTCCTTCCTTGGCGTGCCGATCGGAGCGACGGTGCAGCGTCTTCGGTTCCGGATCGACAGTTATTACGGGGGCGGCACGTACTTCGCGCTGGCCCGCATCGAGACCCCTCCCGTGCAGATCGAACTTTATCCGGACCCTCCGCTCGCCGGACTCCCGGCGCGGGTCGCGGTGACGGAGGCCTCGCCGGGCAACACCGTCGGAATTGTCTACTCCCTTTTCGGACCCGGCACGACCGTCGTCAACGCCGGCACCTGCGGACCGCTGACGCTCGGCCTCAGCCAGCCGATCCGGATCCTGGCCTTGGGCCTGGCGGACGCCTACGGGTCCTTCGCGGTTTCCGGCGTGATTCCGACGTCCCTCCGGGGCCGGAGTATTTCTCTACAGGGCCTCGACTTCGCCACCTGTACGCTCTCCAACACCGCGTCGTACATCCCGCTCTGAAGCGACCCGCCGCGCCGCGGTTTCTAGACTGTGGGCGTGCTCGCCGTCGCGCTGCTCGGCGCTCTCGCCTCGCCCGCTCCCCAAGAGCGACTACGTAGAGGATGTCACCTTCGCGCTCGACGCCCTCGAGCAGAAGTGCGGCCTCCTGCTCGAAGTCAAGGGGGTGGATTGGAAGGCGGTCCGCAAGGAGATCGCCGCCGCCGCGCGTAAGGTGCGCACTGACCAGGAGCAGTACGTCCTCTTGACCCGGCTGCTCGCCCGGTTGCACGATGGCCACGCGCGCGTCGAGAAGGGTCCGCAGGGCACGGATCAGGCCTGGCCGGACGACGCGCCCTTCGGCGGCCGCCGCGGCGATTCCGGCATGGGATGGTGCCGCGCCGGCGGCAAGGTCTATGTCAAACAGGCGCTCGGACCCGCGGCCGACGCAGGCATCGAGGGCGGTTCCGAGGTGGTGAAGATGGACGACCTGCCGGTCGCCAAATGGCTCGCGGCGCGCCAGGCGGAGGCCGAGGACGTCTATTCCTTCTCCACCGAGCAGCACGCCTTCTTCTGGACCACGCACTTCGGGTTGTCCGGGCTCGAGGGCGGGCGGATGGAATTGGAAGTCAAGGGGCCGGACGGCAAGAAGAAGAAGCGCACTCTCACTTTCGACCGGCGCTCCTTCCGCACCTGCGGTCCCATGGCGCGTCCGGCTGACCTGCACGGGGGCGACGACCTGGCCTGGGGACGCCTTCCCTCCGGCTACGTGTACGTGCGCCGCTGCAAGACTGAACTTCCGGCGCAGATGGACGAGGCGCTGTTCGGGCGTTTCGTGCCGGAAGGCGGCGAGATCGCTTTCAACAAGCGCTACGCCAGCGCCGGTTCGCATCCTTACGCGGGCCCGGTCGTCGTGATCGTGGACGGTTCGGTCGTGAGCGCCGCCGAGACCGGAAGCGGCATGTTCAAGGAGGATGGGCGCGCCCTGATGATCGGCGAGAGCGCCACCGCAGGCATGTCTTCGAGCAAGGAAACCATCGAACTTCCGTCCGGCAAGTTCTCGCTTTACGTTTCCGTGGACAGCAACATGAACCGCTTCAACGGCGGCAAGGGCATCGAAGGCATCGGCGTAACGCCGCACCTGCTCGTGGAATACAACTCGGCCGACCTCGCCGCGGGCGTGGACACCTTGATCCGGCGGGCGGAGGAGTTGCTGGCGGACGCGTCGGCGGGCCTCGGGCCCTGGAAGGAGGTGCCCTACCGCCCGGCGGAGTGAGCGGAACGCTCGGCCAGCACCATCCGGTGCCCGGAGCCGACCAGGAAAAGCCACGGATCCTCGACCACGCGGAAGCCGCAATCCTGCGCGATCGCGCGCACCTCCGCGCGACGCAGCGTGTTCTTCGGCGACTTGCGCGTCAGCCCGAGACCGGCGCGCGCGCGGCGCAACAGGTTCTTGACGCTCGCGTGATCGAAGTAGGTGAACATCACCCACCGCCCGGAGACGCGGAACAACTCGCGCAAGTGCTCGCGCCGCACCGCCGGATCCGCCAGGTGGTGGTTGAGCCGCATCGAGAAGACCAGATCCACCGCGCCGTCGCGCAGCGGGATCCGGTGGCCGAAGCAGCGCAGGCCGCCGGCGGTCGGCGTCGCGGCGTGTCGCTCGCGCGACATCCGCACCATCGAGCCGCTGAAATCCGCCTCGACGACGCGGGCGCCGCGCGCCTGCAGGTAGGGGAGGTAACGGCCCCAGCCGCAGGGTAGATCGAGCGCGGTCGCGACGCCGCCGATGCGCTCGAACCACCGCTCGAGCAAGCGCCGCTCGCGCCGGTCGCTCAACCTGCGATGGAACTTCTCGTATTCCTCGAAGTACTCGACCGCGCCTTCCGCGGACGCATAGACCTTCAGGCGCTCGGGGGCGGTCATCGGGAGGCAGCGGCGGACTGGACGAAACGTTCCGGGCGGTGGCGGGTCCAGACCGCTGTCAGATAGTAAACGATCCGCCGGATCTTCATCGCGAAGGGCCGTGCGCGAACCAACCGCCGCCGTTCGGTCACGGTGCCGCTCGACCTTTCGTAGGCCTCGATCAGCGTCTCCGACTCGATGGTCCCGAGTCCGCTCGCGGGTCCGGCCAGGCTGCAAAGGTCAAACACGCGCACGCGCCGGGGCACGCTGTCGCGCCACGCGCAGGCGTAAGGCGCGTCGAGGATCCAGGCGCGTTCGGGCCGCGCTCGCTCGACATGCACGTTCTTCGGCAGTAGCCGGAAGTGGGCGATGCCGCGCGCGTGGATGCGCGCCGCGAGTTCTCCCGCAGCCTGGAGCGCCGCAGTCCGCAGCGCGGCGGATCTCTCGTCGCGCAGGAAGTGATCGAAGCGCACGAGATCCGGCGTCTCCCGGGTAACGAGCACCGACTCCAGCAGAAAGGGCCCGCGCCGCCGTTCCCGCCATGCGACCGGCTCCGGCGCCGGCAGGTCGCGCGCGCGCAGCAGCGCAAGCGCGGTGTGCTCGCGCTGCGCGCGGGAGCGACGGTGCACCGCGAAAATCAGGCGCCAGCGCGGCGTGACGGCGCGCTTCCACCAGCCCGTGCCGCCGTCGTCGAGGCGCACCCGCCAGAGATTGTCCGGCACGGCGACCTTCAACACGCGATCGGCGGGCGGAAGCAGCACTCCTTCGGTCGCGGCGGTCGCCGCTTAGACCCGCGCCGGCACCTGGAAGACGGCGCGGCGGCCCTCCAGCAGCGCCTTCATGCCCTCGAGCGCGTCGGGATGCAGGAACACTTCCTTCAACGCGTCGAGTTCCATGTCGAGGCCGTCGTCGAGTTCCATGCGCGCGCCGCGATCGAGCAGGCGCTCGGCCGCGCGCAACGCATGCGGGCTCTTGCTGGACATGCGCTTCACCGCGCGCTCCAGCAGCGGGTTGCCGGCGGTTGGCGCGGCGCCGGCGAGGATCTGGTCCACCGTGTAGCGGTCGAAGCAGTCCCAGACCGACTGCCACTTGCCACCCGGTGCGGCGCCCGGCGCGCGATGGCCGGGCTGGCGCCCGCGCTCGGCGAACGCGGCGCAGGTGTCGTCGAGTTCGCGGAACTCCACCACCGCGTCGGCGAGGCCGATCTCCTTCGCACTCGCGGCGTCCACCATCTCGCCGGTGTAGATCATCCACTTCGCGAGCGGCAGACCGATGCGCCGCGGCAGCCGCTGCGTGCCTCCGAGGCCCGGCGTGATGCCGATGCCGGTTTCCGGAAGCGCGAAGGACGCCTTCGGGCTGCACACCACGAAGTCGCAGGCGAGGACCAGTTCGGTGCCGCCGCCGAGGCACAGGCCCTGCACGCGCGCGATCGTCGGCTGGCGCTTGCCGCAGAGCGTGCGGTACACGTCTTGGCCGACGCGCGCGAAGTGATAGATCGGTTCGAACGAGCCCTTCTCGAGGCTCTCGACGAAGAATTTGACATCCGCGCCGGCCACGAAGGCCTTGCCTCCCGCCGCGAGCACCGTCGCCTTCTTGCCGCTGACGCGCGCGCGCTCGATCGCACCCATCAACTGCTGGCCCACCTGCACGTTGAGCGCGTTGAGCGCATCAGGCCGGTTGAAGCGGATCAGCGCGAGGTCGCCCTTCTCCTCGAAGTTGACGAGGTTGATGCGAATTTTGCGGTCGCCCGGGTTCGCGATCAGGAACGGGACCTCCAGTTTCCACGGCCGCACCACGCGCTCCGCGAGTTCTGCCGCGCGCTCCACGCCGATCTGGTTGATCATCTGGAACGGCCCGCGCGGCCAGCGCAGTCCCACGCGCGCGCCGATGTCCACGTCCTCGACCGTGCCGACGCCATCGTGCACCAGTTGCGCCGCCACGTAGAAGGTCACGCCGAGCAGACGGTCCGCGACGAGGTCGTACTTGCGCTCGTCGGCGGCGCCGGAAAGGTCCCAGTCGCCGTTGCCGGCCGCCACGTGATCTGCCAGCGCCTTGCCGGCGGCGTAGAAGGGGTGCAGCGACTTGCCGAGCGAGTTCGCGGCGTGCAGCGAGATCGGCACGCCGGTCGCGTTCATCAGTTCGAAGGGACCCATGCCCACGCCGAAGCAGTTCTTCGCGGCCCACTCGATGGAGGCGACGTCCGCCAATCCTTCCCCAAGGATGCGGACGGCCTCGTTGACCCACGGCACGAAGAAACGATTCACCACGAAACCCGGCGCGTCGGCGCTGCGGATCGGCGTCTTGCCCGTCGCCTCCATCGCGGCCCACGACGCGTCAAAGGCCGCAGGGTCCGTGCCGGCGTGCCCGATCACCTCGACCAGCCGGTTCTTCGCCGGGTGATAGAAAAAGTGCAGCCCGACCACGCGCTGCGGATTCTTCGTGACCGCGGCGACGTCCTTGACCAGGAAGGAGGACGTGTTGGTGCCGAGGATCGCATCAGGCCTGCAGATTTCGCCGAGCCGCGCGAACACCTTGCGCTTGACATCGAGATCCTCGAAGACCGCCTCGATCACCAGGTCGGCCTCGGCGAGCCGCGACCAGTCCGCCGTGCCGCTGATGCGCGCCAGGATCTGTTCGGCCTGTTCCGGCCGGAACACCTTGCGTTCGACCCCCTGCTGCAGCGTCTTCTTGACGATACCGATCCCGCGCGCGACCTTCTCCTCGTCGAGGTCCACGAGGATCACGGACGCGCCCTCGGTGGCGATTTTCTGGGCGATCCCGGAGCCCATGTTCCCGGCCCCGATCACGGCGAAATTGCGGACGTTGTAACGGTTCATCGGACGCTGCGATTCGCGTATTCTAGGGCCGACATGACGGCGCCCCTGATCCGCGTCGCAGGCGTGGAGAAGCGTTTCGGCGGCGGCGACGGCGTCGCGCCGGTGCTCTCCGTGCGCGCCTTCGAGGTGGCGCGCGGCGAACGCGTCGCGCTGATGGGCGCGAGCGGCTCGGGCAAGACCACGCTGCTCAACCTGATCAGCGGTCTGCTCGCCGCCGACGTCGGGCGGATCGAGGTGGCCGGCGCCGAACTGACCGGCCTGGGCGAGGCCGCGCGCGACCGGTTCCGCGCTCGCCATGTCGGCTTCCTGTTCCAGACCTTCCACCTGCTCGACGGCTGGACGGCCCGCGAGAACGTGGAGTTAGGCGCGGCCTTCGCCGGGCGGCGCCCGCCTGCCGGTCGCGCCGAGGAACTGCTGCGCGCGGTCGGGCTCGGCGAGCGCCTGGACTACTGGCCGAGCCAACTCTCGGTGGGCCAGCAGGCGCGCGTATCCCTCGCGCGGGCGCTGATCAACAAGCCGGAGGTCTTGTTGGCAGACGAGCCGACCGGCGCGCTGGATGTCGCGACCGGGGCCGCGGTGCTGCGGCTGATCCTGGACACGGCGCGCGTCGAGGGCACCACGGTGGTGTGCGCCACGCACGACCCGGGCGTCGCCGCCGACTTCGACCGGACGGTGCGGGTGGAGGACCTGCAATGAAGGCGGCCGGCATCGTGCTGCGCAATCTGCGGCGCCGCCCGCTGGCGACCGTGCTGACTTCGCTGTCGGTGGCGCTCGGCGTCGGGCTGTTCGCCACGGTCGGCGCGCTGCGCGAGGCCGGCGAGCGCGGCTTCCACCGCACTGCGGCGCTGTGCGACCAGGTGGTCGGCGCAAAGGGCTCCTCGCTGCAACTCGTGCTCAACGCGCTCTATCACATGGGGCAGAGCCCGGGAAACGTTCCCTATTCGCTCTACGAGGAATTGCGCGCGACGCCGGGGGTCGAATGGGCGGTGCCGGTCGCGGTCGGCGACGCGTACCGCGGGCACCGCATCGTCGGCGTCACCGGCGATCTCTTCGCGCGCGTGCGCCTGCCCGTCGCCGATGGGTCGGATGCGCCCCTCGCCTTCGCGCGCGGCGCGGCCTTCGACTACGGCGCGGACCGCTTCGTGGAACTGAAGCGGCATCTCGAGGAGGACGGTCACGGGAGCGAACATGGGAACGAATTCCCGGAACTCGCGCGCGCAGTGATCGGCTCCGAGACTGCGGCGGCGACGGGCCTGACGCTCGGCTCGCGCTTTCTGCCCGCGCACGACTTGACGGGCGACGCGGGCGCCGCCGAGCACGAGGAGGCGGAGTGCGAAGTCGTCGGCGTGCTCGCGCCGACCGGCACGCCGATGGATCGCGCGATCTTCGTGCCGATCGGCCTGTACTACGTGATTGCCGGACACGCGCCGACCGATGCGACGCCCGAGGGCGGCGCGCGCGACCCGCGCGGCCTTTCCGCGATCTACCTGCGCACGCGCGCGGGCATGCACCAGATCCGCATCTGGCGCGCGATCAACGACCGCCTCGACGCGCAGTCGGCGCGGCCATCCGAGGAGGTGCGCAATCTCTTCACGCTGGTCGGCGGCATTGACCGCGTGCTGCGCGCGATCAGCGCGCTGGTGGTGATCGTCGCGCTCGCTGGCGTGATGGTGGCGATCTACAACACGATGGGCGCGCGGCGGCGCGAGTTCGCGGTGTACCGCGCGCTCGGCGCTCGGCGCCGCACGCTGCTCGGCCTTGTCACCGCTGAATCGGCCGCGATCGCGCTGATCGGCGGCGCGTTCGGCCTGCTGCTATCCGCCATTCTCGTTTCATTCGGCGCCGCCATCCTGCAGGGAACCACCGGAGTGAGCGTTTCCGCGCTGCCGGACTCGGGCGACCTGCTGTTGCTGGCCGCCGTGACCGCCGCCGGAGCGCTGGCGGGGCTGGTTCCTGCGGCGGCGGCTTATCGCACCGAGGCCGCGCGGATTCTTTCGGCCAACGTGTGAGCGCGCGGAGCATGCTAACCTTCGGAGAACCGCTGCCGCCGTGATGTTCCGCCGCCTTGCGCCCGCGCTGCTCCTCCTCGCCGCATCCTGCGCGCGGGATGAAACCCTCACTCCGGTGATCATCGGGGCGCCGCCGCCGACAGCGGCGCCCGTGCCTGCGCTGCGCGAGCAGGTCACGGTCGAGGCGGCCCCCGCGGCAAAGCCCGCTCTCTGGTCGAACGCCGCGACCTACGAGCAGCGCGTCGCCAACATCGAGGCCGCACTGGCCTCCGGGGCTTCGCCGCTTCCGCTCGACATTCACGACCTCGGCGGCTGGGAGTTCGACGAGCGCAAGAAGGATCCCTTTCCCGCGCACATCCGCAGGCTCGACGGCAGAGAAATCGTGTTCCGCGGCTTCATGCTGCCGGACCTCGACTTCGAGAACATCAAGAAGTTTCACCTCGTGCGCAGCCTGTGGGGCTGCTGTTTCGGCGCGCCGCCGGGGCCGAACGAGATCGTGCGCGTCACTCTCTCCGGCGAGGGGGTGGACTACTCCTACAAGACGCTCGAAGTGCGCGGCACCTTCCGCATCGCCTTCGAGATGACCGACGGCCTGCTCGACGACATCTACCGGCTGGAGGCGACCTCCGTGCACGAGCACGCGTTCGACGATCCGCTCGCGCCCAGGTCCGTCACGCCCGATCAGCGGCGGAAGTTCGAGGAATTCGTGCCCGGCGAAGTGGAGTTCTGATTGGCACTCGTCGGCAATCCCGCCGCCGCCGAAGCCGTCTCGACGCACGGCGAGGTCGAGGCCGCGATCAGCGAGGTCGGCGACAAGTTGTCCGCCGCGCTCGGCCGCGGGCCGGACCTGTTGCTGATTTTTCTCTCGGCCGAGCACCGCGAGCACGCGGGCCTCGTGTTGCGCCGGCTGCAGCGGCGGCTCTCTCCCGACGCGGTGGCCGGTTGCACCGTGAGCGGCGCGGTCGGCGGCGGGCGCGAGTTTCAGAACGGCCCGTGCCTCGCGGCCATCGGCCTCCGGCTGCCCGGCACGAAGGTGCAGGCCTTCCATCTCGGGCTCGACGAGGAGGCCAGCGTGGTGCACGGCTGGCCGGACGTCGGCGCCGATTCGAGCGTGCTGCTGTTCCCGGATCCTTTTTCCTTCCCGGTCGAGCCTTTCCTCGAATCGCTGCGCAAGCAGCGCGCCGACCTGCCGGCGGTGGTCGGCGGCATCGCCAGCGGCGCCAGCCGCGCCGGCCGCAACGTGCTGATGACCGACGACGGGCTGCACGAGCGCGGCGCGTCGGGCGTGGTGCTGCGCGGCGGCGTGCGGCTGGAGCCGATCGTGGCGCAGGGCACGCGGCCGATCGGACCCTTGCTCGAAGTGACGCGCTGCGAGCGCAACATCGTCTATGAACTGGGTGGCAAGTCCGCCTACGAGGGTTTGAGCGAGGTGCTCGAGGGGCTCGAGGAGGAGGAGCGGCGCCGCTTCATGCGCGCGCCGCACGTGGGGCTGCGGCCGGTGAAGAGTTCCGCGGGTGAGGACGCGCGCGATTGCCTGGTGCGCGGCGTGATGGGCGTGGATCCCGAAGCCGGCGCGATCGCGATCGCCGAGCAGGTGCATGACGGGCTGATGCTGCAGTTCCAGGCGCGCGACCGCGAGGCCGCGCATCGCGAGATCCACGCGCTGTTGGAGATGGCCTCATCCTTCCACGCGAATCCGGTTGCCGCGCTGATGTTCCCGTGCACCGGCCGCGGGCTGCACCTGTTCCAGGAGGCCGATCACGACGTCGCGGCGGTGCAGCGGCACTGGCCCGGGCTGCCAGTCGCGGGCTTCTTCGCGGCCGGCGAAATCGGCCCGGTGTGCGGCAAGCCGTACGTTCACGGCCTGTCGGCGAGCATCGGCCTGCTGGTGCCGGCGGAGTGAACGGGCCGGATCCGCGAAGCGCGCCGCGCGTGGCACGCAGCCCGCTCACCCAGGCGGCCAGGCGAGGCGACGGCCGCCGAGCACGTGGAAGTGCAGATGATCCACCGTCTGTCCGCCGTCGGCGCCGATGTTGGTGACGATGCGATATCCCTTCGACCCCAGCCCGGCGTCGGCCGCAACCTTGCGGCACACCCACAGCAGGTGCCCGAGCAGCGCGCGATCCTCCTCGCTCATCTCCGCGACGTTGGCGAGCGGCTTGCGCGGGATCACCAACAGATGCACCGGTGCTTTCGGCGCGATGTCGCGAAACGCCACGCACTGCTCGTCCTGATGAACGAACTGCGCCGGGATCTCGCCGCGCACGATCTTCGCGAAGACGCTGTCAGCCACGCGCGCGCTCCAGCAGCCGCTTCCACTCGTCCTCGGACAGCGCCTCGGCTTCCTCGACCAGCAGCACGGGAATCCCGTCTTCGATGCGGTAACGCAGGCGCGTGGCCGGATCGGTGCTGACCAGCCATTCTTCGCCCACCAGTTTCAACGGCGCGCGCGTCTTGGGGCAGCAGAGGATCGGCAGCAGGACGTCGGGGTCGAAGGCGAGCGGCACGCACGAAGTATGCCGCATTTTGCATATTGGCGCTTCCGGGTCTCGTGTGGGTAGCGGCCTGAATCCTGCAATCATCCCTTCAGGGTGCAAGGCCATCAGATCTACGCCCGCATTCTTGGCCGGACCGCGCCATGGAAGGTGACCGGAGTGACCCTGGACAAAAGCATCGCTACGCTTGTAGTCGGCACTTCGCACTCCGGCGCGCCCGGCCCGGCTACGACCGCCGTCCTCGGCGCTGGCGCTACCTCGATACAGTCGGCGAGCACGTTGCCGTCATGAATCAGATCAGGAAAGACCGGGAAAACAATCCGGACGAGCCCGATCATTATCGTGGGATACATTCGAGGCGGGCACATCGCCGTGGAGGCGGCGAGAGCGCTGGAGAACGGGTAGTGGCTGCATATGGGGTGAATAATTCGCCGTGGGGCGGATCAATGCGGATGAAGACTCTGACGGAAGCCTATCGCTTGGGCTGATGCGCAGCAGCGTCGCCAACAGCGCTCCGTTTCGGCCCCCAAATCAAGGCTGCCAGGCCACCCAGGGCAACCATGCCGCCGCTGATCGAGGCAGTACCAGACCTGACCCAATACACGATTAGCACTCCTGCGATGATTGCAGCCAGTCCTAGGAGCAAGCCGAAAAGCTGACCGCGCGAGACCGCATCCGAGGCAGCCTTGCCTTTCTCTAACGCAGCGTCAAGGGCGCGGGACTCCTGGCTGCGCCTGTGGGCACTCTCTTCACGCCATGATTGCACGATAGTATCAGCAAGCCCAGGAATGACGCCGTTATAGGCCGCTAACTGCTCTGGCGCCGGGATCGGCCCGAAATGTGCCTCACTCTGCGTAATCTGCACTCTTTGCTCCGGTGCTGCCGAACCTGCTCTCTGGCTCTCTGGTCTTGCCATGGCTTGATGTCGTTCACGCTTCAGGCGACTAGCACGCCCCATGCGCCCTAGTTACCTTCGACCGGTTCCTTTACAGACTCCTGGCTTGCGCGCTCGTTTAACTTCTCAAGAGCCACGCCTAGATCGGCTCCAACCCGAGTCCAGTCCGAATGCAGAGCGGCCCAATCGCTTGTACTGCTCGCGAGTCCGGCGAAATAATTTGCCTCGGGCTCTTTCCCCGGGTAGATGACAAAGGCGGAATGCACTCCTGCCCAGAAGGCCATCATCTGGGCGGGGTTGGTTTTGTATGCTATTGTTGCCAGCATCCTTCTGGCATTGTAAGGCATAGAGCTTAACCCGCAAGGCGAGCCCTGTGCCCTTTTGTGGGTATTCGGAGAAAAATGGGCTCGACCTTCCCCGGGAATTGCGGACACCGCAGATCGCGCGGGAAGCGCGTGGATGTCCACTTGAAGGGAAGGCTGAAGCGCAGAATGCGAAGATCCGGTGGATCAGGCGGAAAGCCTGTGGCTTCCGCAACCGCGAGGGCTTTCGGGCGCCGTTTCGCCCACACGAATGCCTGAAGAACCTGATATTCACTCTGCACCCATGCCACCGCACGGGGGCGGCTCTTCAAGTAAACTTCACACGAACCACCAACGGCATCCACCCGCCCATCGCACGATCATCGCCAGTGCTGGACAAGACCCTCCTCATCGTCGAGGACGACGCCGATCTTCTCGAAGTCCTGCGTCTCACGTTCACGCACGAGGGTTACCGCGTGGTGCTGGCGAAGGACGGCGTGCAGGCGCTCGACCTGGCGCAGCGGCACGATCCGGACTTGGTGATCCTCGACCTGATGCTGCCGAAGATAGACGGCATCGAGGTGTGCCGGAAACTGCGCGAGGAGCCGGCGTTCAAGCGCCTGCCGATCCTGATGCTGACCGCGAAGGGTGAAGAGTCGGACGTCGTGCTCGGGCTCGGCGTCGGTGCCGACGACTACCTTGTCAAACCGGCGCGGCCGCGCGAATTGGTCGCACGCGTGCGCAACCTGCTGCGCCGCACCACCAAGGACGACCCGGTCGTCACCGAGGACCTGATCAGTGCCGGCTCGATGACGATTGACCCGGTGCGCTTCGAGGTGCGCCTCGGCGACCGCCGCGTGCAACTGACGCCGACCGAGTTCAAGTTGCTGCAGACGCTTGCAGGCCGCCCCGGCCGCGTGTTCCGCCGCGGCGAACTGATTGACTACACGATCGGCGCGGGCGCGATCGTGACCGAGCGCAACATTGACACGCACGTGAAGTCGGTGCGGCGCAAACTGGGGGACGAAGGCGAAATGATCGAGACGGTGCGCGGGGTTGGCTATCGTTTCCTGGACGCGGAGCCGGAGAAGAAGCGCAAGGCGCGGCGCTAGCAGGATGCTGAACAACTCATTCCGCCCCGGCCGCGGCCCTCGCGGCCGATCTCGGCGTCGCCGGAACCCGCGCCTATTGGCCAATAGGCGCGGAACCCGGCTCCTGGATCTCGGCCGCGATCGCTCGCGCCGGGACGAAAGCAGTTTTTCAGCAGCCTGCTAGAGTCCGCGCGTCGGCGCACCATGACCGGCACTCTGCTCGCCCTCGTCGCGGGACTCCTGCTGGCGGTCGCCTTCGGGTGGCGGGAGCGCGTTCGTCGCAGCGCGGCGGAGGCCGAATTCGCGGACACCGCGGCGCGCCGCGAGGCCATGCAGCGGTCGCTCGACCACCTCGCCGAAGGCGTCGCGCTGCTCGGGCGCGACCACGAGGTGGTCTACGCCAATCCCGCCGCCGCTGCGCTGCTCGATGCTTCCGCCGCCGCCGGCCTGCCCGCTGCCGCCGCCGCGCCGCGCGGGCCGCCGCTGGAGCGCTTCACTCGCCACGCGCCGATCCTGCGCCTCGTTTCCGCGACACCCGAAGCCGACACGGTGCGGCGCGTGATCGAGTTGACAGGCGCCGGCGCGCGTTCGGAGCGCGTGCTGCAGGTCACGCTCGCGCCCGCCGGTCCGAACCGCCGCCTGCTGGTGCTGCAGGACCTGCGCAGCGATGCCGCGCTCGAGCGCAAGCGGCGCAACTTCGTCGCCAACGCCAGCCATGAACTGAAGACGCCGATCGCCGCGCTGATCGGGCTGCTCGACCTGATGGAGGATCTGCCGGAGAGCGCGCACGCGGACCTGCTGGCGCGCTCGCAGCGCAACGCCCGCTCGCTTGCGAACATGGCGGAGGATCTGCTGCAACTCGCGCGCGCGGAAGATCCGGACTGGCGGCTCAAGCCCGTGGCGATGCGCCCCGCGGAGATCGTCACCGCGGCGGCGGAGGAGCAGCGCGCGAGCGCCGCCGCGAAAAGCCTCGCGCTGCGCGTGTCCGGCACGTCTCGCGAGATTGTTGCCGACCCGGTCGCGCTGCAAACCGTGGTGCGCAACCTTGTGTCGAACGCGATCACGTACACCGAGACGGGAGGCGTCGAAGTGATCCTGCACGACGAGGAGTACGGCGTCTCGCTGACCGTGCGAGACACGGGGCCCGGCATTGACCCGGCCATTCTGCCGCAGATCTTCGAGCGCTTCTTCCGCGGCGATCCGGCGCACAGCCGCGCCAACGCCGGCACCGGCCTCGGGCTTTCCATTGTGCGCAACCTGCTGGCGCGCATGGGCGGCCGGATCAGCGTGCAGAGCCGCCCCGGAGAAGGGTCGGTGTTCCGGGTAGAACTGCCCGCCGACCTGGTGGAGCCGCTCCCCGGCGCTGGCCTGGAAGAATTCAGATAGTCTTCACATATCCTTCAAGTTAAGTGCCTACCTTTCCCTTCGATGATGCAACTCGCACTCCCCATCGCGGCCTTCGCGGCCATTGCATTCACGGAGCAACCCCAGGAGCCGGGGCAGGCCCAGGAAGCCGCTTACGGCGCCGTCAAAGTGGACGCCAAGACTCCGCATTACGCGGCCGGAGCGCCGGTCGCGGGAAGCCTCAAGTCCATCGGGTCCGACTCGATGATCAACGAAATGACCTATTGGACCGAGGGATTCCGCAAGTTCTATCCCAATGTCCAGATCGAGGTCGAGGGTAAGGGATCCTCGACGGCTCCGCCCGCACTCGAGGCCGGCACCGCGCACTTCGGCCCGATGTCGCGCCCGATGAAGGCCGAGGAGATGGACAAGTTCGAGAAGAAGTACGGCTACAAGCCGACCGGCGTGAAGACCTCGCTCGACGTGCTGGCAGTGTACGTGCATAAGGACAACCCGCTCGCCAACCTCTCGCTTGTCAAGGTGGATGCGATCTTCTCGAAGACCCGCAAGGGCGGCTACGACGCGGACATCAAGACCTGGGGCGACCTCGGCCTCAAGGGTGAGTGGGCCGACAAGCCCATCTCTCTCTACGGCCGCAACAGCGCCTCGGGCACCTACGGCTTCTTCAAGGACCAAGCGCTCTTCAAGGGCGACTACAAGGACAGCGTCAAGGAGCAGCCGGGATCTTCGGCGGTGGTGCAGGGCATCGCCTCGGACAAGTACGGCATCGGCTACTCGGGCATCGGCTACAAGACCGCCGACGTGCGTGCGGTGCCGCTGTCAAAGGATGCGTACTCCGACATCTTCGAAGCCAACATGGACAACGCGTACTCCGGCAAGTACCCGATGTCGCGCTTCCTGCTGCTGTACGTCAACAAGGAACCGGGCAAGGCCCTCGATCCGCTGCGCTCCGAGTTCCTCTCCTTCGTGCTTTCTTTCGAAGGCCAGGAGGCAGTCGTCAAGGACGGCTACCTGCCGCTCCCTCCCGGCGTTCTCCTCAAGGAGCGAGCCAACCTGGGACTCGCGGCGCTGCCTGCGCCCGTTATCGTCCTTAAGGAATCTTCTTGACCGAGACGAAAGTCGGTCAATCCGCCCCGCTCCGGCGCGTCCGCAAGACGCGCCGGAGCGTTCTTGTCGTGGACCGCGTCTCCGGAGCGGTGATCCGCAGCGGCGGCGCGCTGGTGATCCTCGCGGTGCTCGGCATCTGCGTGTTCCTCGCGCTGGTGGTTCTGCCGCTGTTTCGCGGCGCGGAACTCGGGCCGCCGAATTCTTTCACACTTCCCGCGCCGCCGGCCGGGGAAGCGTGGCTGCACGCCGAGATCAACGAGCACTCGCGGCTGGGCCTCGCGCTCGCGGCCGACGGCGTGTTGTCGGTGTTCGCTGCAGCCGACGGCGCCGAGTTGCAGCGCGACGACCTGATTCCTGAGCCGGGCCTTCGCGCCGTCTCCTTCTCGCAGGATTCCGGCACCGGCGCCGTCGCGATGGGCCTCGACGACGGCACGCTGCTGCTCGGTGTGCTCCGCTTCGCCGAAGAATTCTTCGCCGACGACGGCATTCCCGCCGAGGCCGCAGGCCTGCAGGTCGGCAGCGCCGCGCCGTTCCGCGGCGGTGTGATCGAGCGCGTCACGCCGGAGCGCGCGCGCTGGAGCCGGCTCCAGATCGAGATGCGGCCGCCGGTGCCGACTGGCGGGCCCGCACCGGTCACCCTTGTGGATTACCGAATCAGCCAGACCGGCGAGGTGCTGGCCTATCTGAAGGGCTCCTTGCAACTTGTCATCAGCGAGGTCATCACCAGCGAGAACCTGCTGACCGGCGAGATCACCGCGGAATTGAGCGAGAACCCGGTGCCGTTCGAGCCGGATCCGCGCGGACCTCCTGCGCGTCTCTCTATTCCAGCGCGCGGCGATCAGTTGCTCCTTGCCTGGGACGACGGAACGCTGCGCCGCTACGACCTGCGCCGAAAATCGGCCGCGGCGCTCGTCGAGACCGCAGATCTGGCTCCCGGCGCGACCCGGCTTACCGCGCTCGAGTACCTGATCGGCGATCAAGCGCTGCTGGTCGGGCGCGACGACGGCACGGTATCGGTGTGGTTCCGCGTCGAGAACGAGCCCGGCGCGGTCGGCGCGCCCGCGGACGGCTTTCATCTCGTGGCCGCGCGCGAACTGCAGCCGCAGAGCGCGGCGATCGTCGCGATCGCCGCCTCACAGCGCAACAAGACCATCGCGACTGCAGCCGCCGACGGCAGCGTGTGGGCGCGGCACAACACCTCGGCGCGAGTGCTCGCGGCGGCGCAGACGGGCGGTCCCGCGCGGCTGCTGCAGATCGCCCCGAAGGGCGATGGCGTGCTCGCCGCGACGGATCGCGGCGACGCCGTGCTCTGGCCGCTGCGCAACCCGCACCCGGAAACAACGATCGGCACGATCCTCGGCGCGACCTGGTACGAGGCCTATCCCGAGCCGATGCACACGTGGCAGTCATCGAGCGGCACCGACGACTTCGAGCCGAAACTGGGGCTGGTTCCGCTGATCTTCGGCACCTTGAAGGCCACCCTTTACGCCATGCTGTTTTCGGTGCCGATTGCGCTGCTCGCGGCCATCTACACCAGCGAGTTCATGAGCCGGCGCATGCGCGCGATTGTCAAGCCGAAGATCGAGATGATGGCGTCGCTGCCGAGCGTGGTGCTCGGCTTCCTCGCGGCGCTGGTGCTCGCGCCGTGGGTGGAGAACTGGGTGCTCGCGGTGCTGACGGTGTTTCTGACGGTGCCGCTCGCGATCGTCCTCGGCGCGTATTTCTGGCTGTTCCTGCCGACGCGACTCGCGGCGCGCTTCGGCGGCTGGCACAAATTGCTGGTGATCGGCACGGTCTTCGCGCTCGCGACCTGGTCCGCCTTCCCGCTGGGCGGATTGATCGAGCGCACGTTCTTCGCCGGCGACTTCCGCGCCTGGCTCGCGCCGCCGCACCCGGGCAGCGGCACGCCCATGTGGTGGATGATCCTGTTCCCCATCGCGTTGATCGCGGTGGTCGGAGTGAACCACTTTCTGCTCGCGCCGCGCCGCAGCCACGCCGCGCGCGGCGAGCGCGAGGCGGCGCGCGAACTCGCGAAAGGCGCGCTGTTCTTGGTCGCGGCCGCGGTGCTGGCGCTGATCGCCGCGCAGATCCTGACCTGGGCCGGTGCCGACCCGCGCGACGCCTTCCTCGGCACCTACGTGCAGCGCAACTCGCTGATCGTCGGTTTCGCGATGGGCTTCGCGGTGATCCCGATCATCTACACCGTCACCGAGGACGCGCTCTCGTCGGTGCCGGACCACCTGCGCGGCGCGGCGCTCGGCTGCGGCGCCACGCCGTGGCAGACCGCCGCGCGGGTCGTGGTGCCGGTCGCCGCGAGCGGAATCTTCTCGGCGATCATGATCGGCTTCGGTCGCGCGGTCGGCGAGACCATGATCGTCGTGATGGCCGCGGGTAACACGCCGATCATTGACGTCAGCCCCTTCAACGGCCTGCGCTCGCTGTCGGCGACCATCGCCGTCGAACTGCCCGAGGCCGCGGTGGAGGGGACGCTCTACCGCATGTTGTTCCTCGCGGCGCTGACGTTGTTCCTGATCACCTTCTTCGTCAACACGCTGGCCGAAGTCGTGCGCCAGCGCTTCCGCAAGCGCGCCTTCGAACTGTGAGCGAGCGGCGCCGCACCAGCCTCGCCGCGCGCGGCGAGCCGCTCGTCTGGCTGCTCGGCGCCGGGCAGGTGCTCGCGTCGGTGATGATCCTCGGGCTGCTGGCCTTCATACTGGTGCGCGGCTTCGCGACCTTCTGGCCCAAGCCGATCGAGCGTGTCGAACTGGCCGACGACCGCGTGTTTCTCGGCGAGGTCGCGCGCGAGGAGACTTTCCGGCCGATGCGCGAGGAAGGCTCCGCCGAGGCTCCGGCCGCGCAACATCGGCGGCTGCTGCGCACCGGCAACTACGACCTCTATGGCGACGATTTCAAGTGGATCTCCGAGGGCGAGGTCGCGCGCACCGAGCGGACGGCCGATGCCGTGCTGATCGAGCGACTCGAGTGGGGACCGTTCATCGGTTTCGTCGAGGAGTTCAAGTCGGGAGGCCGGGTGATCGCTGCGACGCGCGAGGAGGCGTGGCGTCTGTACGAGGAGCGGCACGCGACCGCGCGCGCGACCTGGAAGGAGGTCCGCAGTCTCGAGAAGGGACCGCTCGGGGCGATCTTCCACGAGATCAACGCCTTGCGGCTGGAACTGCGCCGGGTCGAACTGGCGCACGGGCGCGAGGCGGCGGAGTTCGCCGCGGCCGCCGCGCGGGTCGCGGCGGAGCAGGCGCGCCTGCTCGGCGAGAGCCTGGCGATCGGCGAGCGCATTTCCGCGCTCAAGGAGGAGATGCGAAAGGACGCGCTCGTGCTGTCCGAGGTCGGCGGCGCGCGGATCGAGTTGCCGCTCTACGCCGTGGTGCGCGCGTTCCGGCCGAACCGGTTGTCGCTCGGCGGGAGGCTCGGCGTTTACTTCGCGCGCTGGGGCGAATTCCTGACCGACGAGCCGCGCGAGTCGAACACCGAGGGCGGCGTGTTCCCGGCGATCTTCGGCACCGTGCTGATGACGCTGATCATGGCGCTGCTGGTCACCCCCTTCGGCGTGATCGCCGCGCTGTACTTGCGCGAATACGCGCAGCAGGGCTTCATCGTCTCGGCGGTGCGGGTGGCGGTGAACAACCTCGCCGGCGTGCCGAGCATCGTGTTCGGCGTGTTCGGCCTGGGATTCTTCTGCTATCTTGTAGGGGGGGGGATAGACGCGCTGTTCTATCCCGAGTATGCGCCGTCGCCCAAGTTCGGCACGCAGGGACTGATCTGGGCTTCGCTGACGCTGGCGCTGCTGGCGCTGCCGGTGGTGATCGTCGCGACCGAGGAGGCGCTGGCCGCGGTGCCGCGCAGCCTGCGCGAGGCCGCTTACGCCTGCGGCGCGTCGAAATGGCAGATGATCCGCCGCGTGGTGCTGCCCAAGGCCATGCCGGGCATCATGACGGGCGTCATCCTTGCGATGGCGCGCGGCGCCGGCGAGGTCGCGCCGCTGATGATCACGGGCGTCGTCAAACTCGCGCCGGAACTGCCGGTGAGCGGCGAATTCCCGTACGTGCATCTCGAGCGCTCGATCATGCACCTGGGTTTCCATATCTACGACCTCGGCTTCCAGTCGCGCAACGCGGAGGCCGCGAAGCCGATGGTCTTCACCACCACGCTGCTGCTGATCTGCGTGATCGTGATGATGAACATCGTGGTGATCTCGGTGCGCTCGCGCCTCAAGCGCAAACTCTCCTCCGATTTCTTCTAGCCATGGCAACCACCGCCTCCGCATCCGCGAAAGCCGCGCATTTACAATCCGCGCCGGTGAATTCGCTGCCCGACCCGCTCGACCAGCCCTCGACCATCCACGAGGCGGTGCTCGAGGAAGCCGCCGCGGTCGAGGTCGAGCGCTTCAATCTTTGGTACGGCGCGCGGCAGGCGATCTTCAACGTCAGCCTGCGGGTGCCGGAGCGCAAGGTCGTGGCGCTGCTCGGCCCGTCGGGCTGCGGCAAGTCCACGCTGCTGCGCGCGCTCAACCGCCTGAACGACCTGATCCCGGGCGTGCGGACCACCGGCGACATCCGGCTGCACGGCGACTCGGTGCTCGGGCCCGACGTGGACGTGATCGAACTGCGCAAGCGCATGGGAACGGTTTTCCAGAAGTCGAACCCGTTCCCGATGAGCATCTACGAGAACGTGGTCTTCCCGCTGCGCATTGACGGCGTACGCAACAATAAACTGCTCGACGAGGTGTGCGAGCGTTCGCTCAAGGCCTCCGCGATCTGGGACGAGGCCAAGGACCGGCTCCACGCGAGCGCGCTGGCGTTGTCCGGCGGCCAGCAGCAACGCCTGTGCATCGCGCGCGCGATCGCGGCCAACCCGGAGGTGGTTCTGATGGACGAGCCCTGCTCCGCGCTCGACCCGATCGCCACCAGCAAGATCGAGGACCTGATGCTCGACCTCAAGCAGGAGTACACGGTCGTGATCGTGACTCACAACATGCAGCAGGCCGCGCGCGTCAGCGACTACACCGCGTTGTTCTACTACGGGCGCCTGATCGAGTACGGACCGACCGCGGAGATCTTCCAGCGGCCGCGCCGCTCCGAGACGGCGGACTACATCCAAGGGCGATTCGGCTAAACCATGACCAAGCATCTCCTGCGCGACCTGGAGCAGTTGGCCGACGACCTGCTGCACATGACCACTGCCACCGAGACCGCCTTCGCGCGCGCGCTCGAGAGCATCCTCACGCGCGACTACGAACTGGCGCGCAAGGTGGTTGACGGCGACGTCGAGATAGACCGCATGGAGGTGCTCCTGGAAGAGGACGCGCTGAAGGTTCTCGCGCTGCATGTGCCGGTGGCCGGCGATCTCCGCTTCGTCGTGGCGGCGATCAAGATGAACCACGATCTTGAGCGCATCGCCGACATCGCGGCGAACATCGCCAAGCGCGCGCTCGAGATGTCGGAGATGCCGCCGGTCACGCCGCCCGAGGGCTTCGACGAGATGGCGCAGCACGCGCGCACGATGCTGCGCGAGGCGATTCTCGCGCTCGTGCGCAGGGATCCGCAACTCGCGGTCCGCGTGTGCGAGGCGGACGACGAGGTGGACCAACTGCAGCGCCAGATCCTGCCGCAACTCGAGGCGCGCATGCAGCGCGAGCCGCAGCACATTCCGGCGCTGCTGCGCTGGGTCAACGCGGTGCGCAACATCGAGCGCATCGCCGACGGCGCCACCAACCTGGCCGAGGACGTGATCTACCTCGAGGAAGGCGAGATCATCCGTCACCGCGGCATCAAGAAGCGCCCGTCGGAGTCCGCGGGCGCGGATCGCTAAGATCGGCGCGGGTCCGGCGCGCCGCGCCGGGCGGCGATGCAGCCGATCCTGGTCACCGGCGCGAACGGATTCCTGGGCCGCGCGGTTTGCGCGGACTTGCAGCGGCGCGGGCTGGCGTGGCGCGCGGCGGTGCGCGCCGCCGATTCGGAACGGCACGGCCCGCAGCCCACGCACGGAACGGCAGTCGTCGGCGATCTCGGCCCGGACACGGACTGGCGTCCGGCCCTGCACGGCGCGTGTGCGGTGATCCACCTCGCCGGGGCGGCTCACGCAGCAGCGGTCGCGGACCCGGCCGCGCTGATGCGCGTCAACTCCGAAGCCAGCCGCGCGTTGGCTGTCCAGGCGCTTGCCGCCGGCGTCGCGCGCTTCGTGCTTGCCTCCAGCGTCAAGGCGATGGGCGAGGAGACCCCCCCCGACCGCCCCTGGAACGAGGACACCGAGTGCGCGCCGACTGACGCGTATGGGCGCAGCAAACAGGCCGCCGAGTTCGCCGTGCGCGGGGAGTTCGCGGGCGCCGTCGTGCTGCGCCTGCCGCTGGTGTACGGTCCCGGCGTGCGCGCGAATCTCCGCCGCTTGATGCTCGCGGTGCTGCACCGCCGACTGCTGCCCTTCGCGAGCCTCCGCAACCGGCGCAGCCTGATCGGCCGGGCCAACGCCGCCGACGCGCTGATCCTCGCAGCGGCGCACCCGGGCGCGGCGGGCGAAACCTTTCTCCTGCGCGACGCCGACTGGTCCATCCCCGAACTGCTGCGCGCGATCGGCGAGGGGCTGAAGGTTGCGCCGCGCCTGTTCGCGGTGCCCGCGGCCCTGCTGCGGCTCTCGCCGATCGCGCGCCCTGCGCTGCGCCGGCTGACCGGATCGCTGCTGGTGGACGACGCACGCATTCGTTCCCAACTCGGCTGGTCGCCGCTGCGCGAGCCGCGGCAGGAATGGACGCTCGCCGCACGCGCGCTGCGCGCGGAGATTGACATCCGATGATTCTATTGCCGGTGCTCGCGCTCGCGCTCGCCGCGCTCGGCACGCTGTGGCTCGCCCGCCCGGGCAACCGCCTCGCCGCGCGCGCGATCCCCGATGCGCGCTCGCTGCACCATCGCGTCACTCCGTCCGGCGGCGGGCTTGCGGTGGTGGTCACGCTGCTGATTGCGGACTTGCTGCTGCGCTTCGTCATCTACCCGGGCGAGCCCTACGCCGGCCTTCTGCCGCACCCGAATCTGCTGGCGGCGCTGTTCCTCGTCGCCGCGATTTCCTGGGCCGACGACCGGCGCCCGCTTCCGCCCGTGTTGCGCCTCGTGGTACACGCGTCCGCGGCCTTCCTGGCGGTGGACGCCGGCCTCGCGCCGCCGCTCGCCGTGCTGCTGATCGTCTGGTCCATCAATCTATTCAACTTCATGGACGGGATGGACGGGCTCGCGGGCGGGATGGCGGTGATCGGCTTCGGCGCGCTCGGCGGATTCGGGTTCGCCGGCGGCGCCGACCTCTTCGCGCTTTCCGCGTTGACCGTCACCGGCGCCTTCGCGGGATTTCTTGCGTGGAATTTCCCGCCCGCGCGCATTTTCCTCGGCGACGTCGGCTCGGCCGCGCTCGGCCTGCTCGCCGCGGTCTTCGGGCTGTGGGGCGTGCGCGACGGACTCTTCGCGCCGGCGGTGCCGCTGCTGATCTTCGCGCCGTTCTGGGTTGACGCCACCCTGACATTGCTCCGCCGCGCGGCGCGCCGCGAGCGCCTGTGGCTGCCGCACTGTACGCACGCCTACCAGCGGCTCGTGAGGGCCGGTTGGAGCCATCGCCGCACGGCGATGCATGAGTACGCGCTGATGCTCGCGTGCGTCGGCGCGGCCGCGGCATACGCGCGCAGCGGCCCGCTCGCGCGCGGCGCGATCCTCGCCGCGGCGGCGCTTGCTTTCTGCGCCCTGGTGATGCTGGTGCGGCGCGTGGAGCGCGCCGCCGATGGAAGAACGCCGCCGCCGCAAGCGTCGCAAGGCTGAAGGCGCGCGGAGCAATCGGCCACGGCCTTGTTAGAATCCCGCCTCCGCGGGATCGCACTCCTGCCCGCGGCCTTCCGCATGCTCGGTTTCCTCGATCGTTTCAGCCGCCGCCAGAAGCAGGCGGTGCTGATCGCGATGGACGCCGCGCTGTTCGCGCTGACGCTCTGGGGCGCGCTGGCGATCCGCGAGGGCAAATGGACGCCGAACTTCCGCGGTTACTACTGGACCTTCCTCGCGGTCCTGTTGGTTACGCGGATCCCGATCTTCGTCCGGCTCGGACTCTATCGCGCTGCCCTGCGCTATCCCGGAACCATGATCACGCGCACCGCGATCCTGGGTGTCGGGTTGTCCTCGCTCGCGACCGGCGCCGCGCTGTTCCTGCTGCGTCCGGCCTTTGCCTCGCGCTCCGCGCTGTTCGTGCTCGAACCGCTGCTTGCGACGCTGGCCGTGATCGCCAGCCGCGAGTTCCTGGCGCAACTCCTCGCTCGGCAACTGGCGCGTGCGCGCGCCGCGGAGCCCGTGATCATCTACGGCGCGGGCGTGGCCGGGCTGCAACTCGCGCAGTCGTTGTCGCTCGGCGGCGTGATGCGGCCGATCGCCTTCGTGGACGACGACCCGTCCAAGTGGGGGATGCGCATGGTGGATCTCGACGTCCACCCTTCGAGCCGCCTGCGCGAACTCTCGCTGCGCCACCGCGTGCGTACCGCGCTGCTCGCCGCGCCGAGCACCGACGTGGAGGAGCGCCGCGCGATGCTGCGGCGCCTCGAGGAGGTCGGCCTGAAAGTCAAGGAGGTGCCGGGCATTCTCGAGATCCTGCTCGGCCGCCAGCCGGTGGATCGCCTGCACGAGGTGCGCTCGGACGATCTCTTGCCGCGCCGCGTCGTGCTGCCCGACGATTCGTTGCTGCGTCAAGTCGTCACCGGCCGCACGGTGCTGGTGACCGGCGCGGGCGGCTCCATCGGCAGCGAGATCTGCCGGCAACTCGCGGCGCTGGGGCCGGCGCAGATCGTGCTCTATGAGATCGGCGAGTACCCGCTGTACCGGATCGAGATGGAACTTGCCGAGGGCTGGCCGGATCTGAAGGCCGCGGCGGTGCTGGGCTCGGTGCTCGACGAGGCGCGCCTGGAAGAGACGTACCGCCGCTTCAAGGTGGACGCGGTTTACCACGCCGCCGCCTACAAGCACGTGCCGCTGGTCGAGCAGAATCCGCTCGAGGGCGTGCGCATCAACGTGTTCGGCACTTTTGTCGCCGCGCGCGCCGCGGTGCGCTCCGGCGTCAGCACATTTCTGCTCGTCTCGACCGACAAGGCGGTGCGGCCCACCAGCGTGATGGGCGCGAGCAAGCGCGTCGCCGAACTGACCTGCCTGATGGTGCACGAACAGGCACGCGCGGCCGCGCTGCGCTTCGCGCGCGGCGAGGCATCCACGCCGACGCGCTTCGCGATCGTGCGTTTCGGCAACGTGCTGGACAGCGCTGGGTCGCTGGTGCCGTTGCTGCGCCACCAGATCGCGCGCGGCGGGCCGGTTACCGTGACGCACCCGGAGATCACGCGCTACTTCATGACGATCACCGAAGCCGCGCAACTGGTGATCCAGGCCAGCGCACTGGGCGCGGGCGGCGAGGTCTTCCTGCTCGACATGGGCGAGCCGGTCAAGGTGCACGATCTCGCGCGGCGCATGATTAATCTCGCGACGCAGGGCACCGGGCGCAGCATCGAGATCCGCATCACCGGCCTGCGGCCCGGCGAGAAACTGCAGGAGGAACTGCTGGTGGATCCGGCGCGCAGCCGCCCGACGCGGCATCCGAAGATCCACATGGCGGTCGAGCACGGGCAGAGCGCCGAGGCGATGCACCGTGCGGTGCTGCGGCTCGAGGGCGCGCTGCAGAAGGGTGTGCTCGCGGAGGTCTACGCGGTGTTGGAGGAACTGGTCGAGGGCTACAAGCGCCCCGAGCGCGCGATGGACGTCCTGCGCCGCGGCGAGACCTGCTTCTCCTTCGCCGGCAACGGTGCGGCAGGCGTTGCGGAACCCGCGGTGCTGCCGGCGCCCGCGCCTTCAGTCGAACCTCACCGCGCGTTCACCGCTGACGCGGATGTTCGACCGTAGTGGACAAAGAAGGCTGTGCTCGTTGGGGGCCCGATCGCAGGTCCGTGCCGCTGGTGACAACGTCGTCCACCAGCAAGAAGGGCGTTCCATCGGGAATCAGCAGCGGCTCCGTGCTTAGGCTGCTCTCATGCTGCGCCAGGCTCGGCTTGTCCTTGCTTTGGGAGGAAGCAGGAATCGGTCGTTCGCGTTTGAGCAGAGCATGGACTCCCGTGCCGAACCCTTGCCGGTGCATCGCCGTGGCGAGGGCGAGAGCCGGCCAATAGACGGCTCTTCCAGTGGGGACGCTGCGGGGGACAGGAACGAGAACGGGCTGATTGCGGAAGAGGACCTCGAAGGGCGTGATCGGCAGGACCGCTGACAACTTTCGCGCGAAAAAATCCACCATCTTGGTCCCCGGGTCCGAGGCCAGGGCCGCGTCGTGCTTCATGCGGTAGATTACGTCCTTCGATCTCAAGACGAGATGAAGAGGATCCTTGAGTACGTAGGCGATGAGTGCCCCGTACTCGAGTTCAGAACGGAGATTCCGCTTCACTGACATGGGCTGGCGAGGGCAGCCGTTCGACGATCTGTTCCGGAGAGGCGAGGATGACCGCGCCGTATTCGATCATCTCGTGCGGCCAGGATGCCGGTCCCTTCAGCAGAGACTCCAGGAGGAAGAGTTCGCGACCGAGCCTGAGCGCTTCCCAGCCTTGATGCTCAGTGCCGCTGGAGGCGCCTGCCTCGACAATCACCGTGGCATGGGAGAGCAGCGCCATCGTGCGGTTGCGGCGCGGAAAGTTGGTCGGAAGAATCGGGCTTCCGCTCGGAAACTCGCTGATGGCGAGGTGGGAGCGGGCGATCTCTTCAAGCAGCCCGGCATTTTCCTTGGGATAGGGGTGGTCGAGCGGAGAGCCGAGGACCGCCACGGTTCGCCCGTGAAAATCCATGCAGCGCCGGTGGGCGACCGTGTCCACGCCTGCGGCGAGTCCGCTGACCACCGTGAAGGCGTTTTCGGCAAGGTAGCGCACGAGGCGCTCGGTTCTCATGACGCCGAGTTCGGACGGTTTGCGCGTGCCGACGACCGCGACGCGGACTCCCTTGACCAGAAGACTTGGATCGCCTCGATACTCGATCGTCTCCGGGGCGTTCTTGGCCTCGACGGGGCTCAAAGAGCCCAGAAGGTCGGCGGTGGGAGCACGTTCCGCCCGGGACATCGGCGTCATCCTACTCCAGCCGCTTGATCACGTGCCAGCCGAGCGGAGAACTCCGTTCGTCGTGCGTCGCCAGCCCCACCTCGCCCGGCGCGAGCAGGAAGCCGACGTCGCCAAAGGCCGGAATCAACGCGGCGCGCGGGAAGCCGCAGAGCGCCCGCGCCTGATCCGAGTCGGTGCGCAGGCTCTCGATGAAGGCCTCCATCTCGCGCTCGGCCTCCTCGACCGCGAGTTCACCCGACTCGATGCGCTGCTCGAGTTGTTTGGAGTGGCGTTCGGCGCGCGCGTTGAGTTCCGAGATGCCTCGCCCGAATTCCTCGTCGCCGCGCGCGCCGTGGTTCAGCACCAGGAGCAGCCCGGGGCGCGGGTCGCCGTCGGCAGCGTCGTCGTCCGAGTGGGCGCGCACCAGCCCGCTGAAGTCCTCGCCTGCGCGGGCGCGCGCGAGAACCTGCTGCGCCAGAGTCTCGGCCTCCGCGCGCGTGCGCGGCGCCTCGACCGGCGTCTCGCGGAAGGAGATCAGGCAGTGCTGCAGCAGGACGCGGTCGGGTTCACTCATGGGGCGTGCGGTGGTGCACGGTCCAGGGCCGGTTGGCGGATTAAGGATTGCGGCACGGGCCTTGCAGGATATCCTGCGGGTGTCTCGCACGGTCGCGGGCGTCTGCGGCCGGATCTCTGCATGGAACCTGACATCTCCCGCTGCATCGAATCTTCCGGAGCCCGGAGCCCGGAGCCCGGAGCCCGGAGCCCGGAGCCCGTGGGATCGGTCCCGTCTGGGGGCCGGAGGACTTGCGGCAGGAAGCCTGGGCGCGCCTTCTGCGAAGGCCGCCGCGCGAACCGGGCGCCTTCGGCGCGGCCTTGGCGACGGCGACGCGCCGCCTGCGGCTGAACGCGGCGCGGGAGCAGTCGCGGCGCGGATGCGCCATGCTCGACGCGGAATCCGCGGCCTGCGCACGGGAGCAAGATCCTTGCGAGGGGCTGGAAAGAAGGGAGATGCACGCTCTCTTGCAGCGGTGTCTTGCACGACTCTCCGAGCGCGACCGGCATCTGCTGGAACTCAAGTTCCGCCATGGATCCCGTGCGCCGGAGATCGCCGCGCGGCTGGGCACCTCGCCCGCGAACGTCCGGCAGCGGCTGAAGCGCCTCCTCGACTTGCTGCGCGCACGGATGGAGTCGTAGGATTTCTCGTCACAATAGCGCAGGAGCGGTGTCTGGAGAGATAGGCAGCAGGGCGCCCGCCCTGCTCGTTCCATCATGCGGACCACTGACTCTCCCCTGCGACAAACGCTGCACTCGCTCCCCTCCGGCCTGATCGTCCTGACGCTGCTCGGCGGCGCCGCGCTGCTGGCGCGCGGGGATGGGGCAGCCTCGGCTCCGCGGACCTCGAGGTCTCCGGTGGCGAGCGCGATCGAATTTGAAGTGGCAGACGACGACCCGTGCAATCCGAAGATGCCGGTGTCCTACAACGCTTCGGGGACTTCCGGCAGCGGCCCCAGCGTGTCCGGACAGGCGCAAGCCGCTCCCTGTCCGCCGGTCAACTTCAACATGCTCCCCATGACGCCGAGGGATCCTTGTCCGGAGCCGCAGCCTTGTTACTATCCGCCGGGAGGAATGGGTGACGTGTGCCGTGTAACGAAAATACTTCTGGTATGAGGTCGTAGATCAGACCGTCTTTTCTGGCCATCCCAGGGCCTCTGGGCGAGGCAGGACAGGACGGAGATGAGCGAAGAAAAGCAGAGAGAAGAGAGTGAGCAGAGCCCCCCGGGAGAGCCCGGGATCCCGGGCTCTCCCGGGGGCCGCCGGCCCCACAGCGCGGCGGAGAAGCTGGCGCTGATTCAAGCGTGGGAGCGGAGCGGTCAACCACAGCGCACCTGGTGCGTCGAGCACGGAATCTCGCTGGCGAGTCTGTCGAAGTGGCGGCAGCGTCTGCGCAAGCACGGCGAGTCGGGCCTGGCGCCGCAAACCAATCCGCGCAATCACAAAGGTGTGCCGGCCAACCGCTACACGACGGCGCAGCGGCGCCAGGCGGTGGAAGCACAGGCGAAGTCAGGCCTGTCGCTCGCGGACTTTGGCCGGCTGTGGGGTGTCAACGCGCGGACGCTGGCGCGGTGGCGCCGCAGCTACGCGGAATCCGGCACGCCGGGGCTCGAGCGCAAGCAATACCCGAAAGGCAGTCGCGCGGGCACGCCGGAGACGACGCAGCAATCGATCCTTGCGGCGCAGCAGCGCTTCCCGACCTTTGGACTGCGCAAGGTCAGGGACTGGCTGCTGCGCTTCCGGGGAGTGAAGACGAGCGTGCCGACGGTGAGAAAGGTGCTGGAGGCGGCGGGGACCAGACGTCCGAAGGAGAAGGCAAAGCAGCGCCGGGGCCCGGCGCAGATCCGCTTCTTCGAGCGCGCGCGGCCGAATCAACTCTGGCAGTCGGACATCACGCAGCTGTGGCTGGCGAAGCAGTCGCGGCACCTCTACCTGACGGTGTTTCTCGATGATCACAGCCGCTTCGTGGTGTCGTGGTCGCTGGCGACGCACCACAAGAAGGAGATGGTGATCGAGTGCCTGCTGGACGGGATTGCGCGCTTTGGGAAGCCGGAGGAGGTGCTGACGGACCAGGGCCGGCAGTACTTCGCCTGGCGGGGGAAATCGGATTTCGAGAAGCAATTGGAGCGCGAGGGCATCCGTCACGTGGTGTCGCGGAGCCACCACCCGGAGACGCTGGGGAAGACGGAGCGGCTGTGGGGCACGGTGAAGAGCGAGTTTTGGGAGCGGGTGCAGCCGCCGGATCTGACCGAGGCGCGGGAGCGCCTGGGTCATTTCTTCCACCATTACAACTTCTTCCGGCCGCATCAGGGGATTGACGGAGTCACGCCGGCCGATCGCTTCTTTGGCGCAGAGAGCGCGGTGCGCAAAGGGATCGAAGGCGGCCTGCAAAACGAGCTCGGCGCGGCGGTGGGCGAAGTGAAGCGCACGAGCGTGTACCTGTTTGGCCGGGTGGGCGATCAGGAAGTGAGTCTGCACGGCGAGCGGGGCAAGCTGGTGGTGCGGACGTCGGAGGGCGAGCAGGAAATGTCGACGGAGGCTCTAGGAGTGTTTCAGGAGGCGAGAAATGGCGAAACGAGCAAGAGTGATGGTGACGAAGGTGCCGAGCGGAGTGCGGGATTTGTGGGAGCAGACCGCGCCGGATGCGCGGGAGCGAGCACGTCAGACGGCGATGGTGCTCCTGGAATACTGGAGCGGCCGGAAGACGAAGGCGGAGTCGGCGGCGGAGCTGCAGCTGCCGCCGGTGCGGGTGTGGCAGCTCACGCAAGCGGGACTGAGCGGTATGGTGGTGGGCTTGGTGAAACAGCCGCGCCGGGGGCGAGGGA